>Ga0182011_10000837_pt1 | contig 26911 bp, 28 predicted proteins | sample 711E1DmetaG_FD_120481 | JGI IMG/M metagenome (GOLD analysis project Ga0182011, IMG submission 120481) | Permafrost microbial communities from Stordalen Mire, Sweden - 711E1D metaG | ecosystem: Environmental > Terrestrial > Soil > Wetlands > Permafrost | place: Sweden: Stordalen | collected...
CTAATAAAGTAGGTCGGATAGAACTTTTACAAGAAATTGCCTACAAATCCTTAATCAGGTTCGTGCCAGAAATGGATAAATATTACAGTGTTTCAAATGATTGTAATAAATGCGGAATTTGTGCAAAAGTATGTCCAGTTGACAACATTGGCTTAAACGAAGTAGGACGCCCTTACTTTAAACATCATTGCGAACAGTGTGTGGCTTGTATCCAATTTTGCCCGAAAAGAGCAATCAACTATAAGGACAAAACCCAAAGTAGAAAAAGATATACTAACCCTGCAATAAAGTCTGCAGATTTAGCAGCACTAAACGGAAAAGTCAAATCATTGAATGGTGGAACAAAACCTGCATCATTTTCTTCAACCAAAAGAAAATCATTTTTAGGAAATATTTTAAACCCTTTTGCTTATATCATATGGAAAGTTTATAGAATGTAAATATGAAAAATTTATGATAAAACCTTTCCCACAGGGGGAAGGAACTCCAGACAAATCTTTTCCTTCCTAGGGGAAACAGGAAAGTGCCTAATTTTAAATAAATTGTAAGTACATGAATATTAATATCCTAAATGTGAATATGTTTTGATTGAAAGTTTTTGTTATTGATTACCCATAGTCATATTTTATTAATTAAAAGTTGGAAAACGTTAGAAGGATAACTTGTCTTTTTTTTAATACATCAAAACCATATAAATCTCATCCTTTTAAGTCCAAATAGCATTAACCCACTATCTGACATTCAGAACTCATACAAGCGATCAGAACCTTTCATGAGGGCATTGATACTAAGAAGCTCCATAGATGTTCGTTGGAGCTATCTGCTGGCTTCAGGATGGTAAAAGAATAACTAAACATTACTGCAAAAACTTAAGATTTGAAATTGCCAACGGCAAAAAAGTACTGGATAGAATATAAACAGATTGTTATGAATCTAAACGTGAATATTTAAAATCGCATCTTTTCATCCTTTGTTCGGATAATCAGATTGAATTTCTTAATTTTAATGTTTTTATAAGAAACATAATAAAAATTGATGTGATATCAACCCTTATTTTGCTAGGGAAATTTGATAATCAGAATCACTTTTAAAAATTAGTTTACAATATAATACGATTTACCTTTGATTATAAACCATATTTGAATATGTTAGCATGACAGAACTGATCTGGGAAGGAAAGTACAAAGACGGTAAAAAAGTAACTCCCATTCGCATTGCCTTACCCTTCCAAACAATTGAAACAATTAATGAAAGTGTCCAGCAAAGACAAAAATCATTGGATTTTTTTGCATCTGAACCCAATACTTCTTACAATAGAGAGTGGCGTAACCGATTAATCTGGGGTGATAAAAAATATGTTCTACCAAGTTTATTACCTGAATTTGCTGGTAAAGTAAACCTGATTTATATTGACCCACCTTTTAATGTTGGTTCTGATTTTTCATTCACTGCAACAATCGCTAACAATCCAGATACAGAAGAAGATGAAACTACAGAATTTGTGAAACAACCAAGCATCATTGAACAAAAGGCATATAGAGATACTTGGGGAAAGGGATTAGATAGTTACATGTAGTGGTTTTACGAAACTGTCTTACTATTAAAGGAATTACTTGCTAATGATGGAAGCATCTATATACATCTGGATTGGCATGTGTGCCATTACGCAAAAACCATTTTAGATGAAGTTTTTGGTTATGAAAATTTTCGAAATGAAATAGTTTGGAAACGAAAAACTGGAACTGCAAATTCGAAAAATGTTTTCGGAGTACAAACTGAATCTCTCTTTTTCTATTCAAAGACTGATGATTATAAGTATGAAAGACAATATAGAAAGGAAGGAGTTAAAGACGAGGAAATAGGTGAAAAATTTAATCTTATTGATGATAAAGGTAGAAACTATTGGAGTGGTGATTTAGGAAGTCCAAATCCAAGACCAAACTTAACGTATGATTATAAAGGTTATAAACCACCTAAAAATGGTTGGGCAATTAGTATTGAATTAATGAAGAAATGGGATGAAGACGGGAAATTAATTTTCCCGAAAGAAAAAAATGGTCGTATAAGAAGAAAAATGTACTTAGATGATTGGCAGGGATTTGAAGTACAAAACCTTTGGGATGATATTTCTCCTGTGCAACCTCAATCAAAGGAAAGAGTAGACTACAAAACACAAAAACCTGAAAAGCTATTAGAAAGAATTTTAAAAACAAGTAGTATCGAGGGTGATTTAGTAATGGATTGCTTCTGCGGTAGCGGAACAACTGCAGCCGTTTCTGAAAAACTAAACCGTAAATGGATTACATGTGATTTGGGTAGATTTTCTATACATACATCACGGAAAAGATTGTTAGGAACTGAAAATGTGAAACCATTCATAGTTCAAAACCTTGGTAAATACGAACGGCAGCAATGGATGAATGCAGAATTCGAAAATCCTGAAAATCGGATTCAACAGGAAAAGGCATACAAGCATTTTATCATAGAACTGTATCAAGCCAAATCCCTGAATGGTTATACGTGGCTGCATGGAGCAAAAGCTGGTAGAATGGTTCATGTGGGAAGTGTAGAAGCACCTGTGGCAATTGAAGATATCAAATCTGCCATAAAAGAGTTTTGGCAATTGATTGGCAAAGAAAAATCTTTACAAACTAATGGCATTGATTTTTTAGGTTGGGACTTTGCATTTGATGTGAACGAAACTGCCAAACAATTTGCAGCCGAAAACAAAGTGGATGTTTCATTTAAAAAAATACCACGTGAAGTCTTAGAAAAAAAAGCAGTTGAGCAAGGAGACATTAAATTTTACGAACTGGCTTCATTAACTATAAAAACCAAAATCACAAACAAGAAGTTAGATGTTACACTCGATAATTTCATTATCCCACCAGATGATGTTCCACAAGAAGTTCAAGGTAAAATAACACATTGGAGTCAGTGGATTGATTATTGGGCAGTTGATTGGAATTACAGGGACGATACATTTCATAATGAATGGCAGAGCTATCGTACCAAAAAAGAACCTAAGATTGATTTAACTGTAGCACGTCTTTATGAAACAACTGCAAAATATACAGTTCTGATCAAAGTGATCGATATTTTAGGCAACGATACAACTAAAGTTCTTCATATTGACATTTAATTATGGCACGTAAAAAAGCACCCAACGCTCAAAAAGACCTGTTTAATATCCAAGAACAGTTAAGTACGGCTGCTTGTGTCCCAGCCATTCGTGAAGCAGTAAAAGCATGGAGAAATGACAAATATAAAGGTATTACTGCTACAACAAGAGAATTATTGAACTTTTGGTTTTACACAGACCATATTCTACATGATGGTCAAACATTTCGTTATCATACGGCACAACGTGAAGCTATTGAAACCCTTATTTATATTTATGAAGTAAAAAAGATAAGAACAAGAAAAGACTTGCTTGAAAATTATGCTTTTACTTTAAAAGATTTGCGGCTTCCACCTTATGATGCTTTTGCAAGATATTGTGTAAAAATGGCGACAGGAAGCGGTAAAACAAAAGTTATGGCACTGGCAATTGTTTGGCAATTTGCCAATGCAGTAAAAGAAGATGAAACCCAGTATGCAAAAAACTTTTTAGTGCTTGCACCTAATGTTATCGTTTTCGACCGATTGAAAAGTGATTTTGAAAGTGGCAAAATATTTAGAACCGACCCCTTAATACCAAAACATTTTCAATGGTGGTGGGAAATGGAGTACTACATGCGTGGCGATACAGAACGCACAAATAGTACAGGTGCTTTGTACCTGACCAATATTCAACAATTCTATGAAAGAAATATAAAATCAAATGAAGAAGAAGTTGATATTATGACTTCAATGCTTGGTTCAAAACCACCTTCTACCAAGACTGAGATTACCGATTTTGATGAGCGTATTGAAAAGCGTGATGGATTATTGATGATACTAAATGATGAAGCACATCATACACATGATGAAGAAAGCGAGTGGAGTAAATTAATCAGGAGACTCCATACACAAAAAAATCTTACAGCACAATTGGATTTTTCTGCTACACCACGTTATAGTAAGGGAAGTTTATTTGCATGGACTGTATTTGATTATCCACTGAAACAAGCTATACTTGATAGAATAGTAAAACGTCCCATAAAGGGTATTTCACGTATTGAAGAAGCAAAATCGGATATTTCAAGTGTACGTTATCAGGGGTTCATAACCGCAGGTGTTGAACGATGGAAAGAATATAAAGAACAATTATTTAAGCTGGATAAAAAACCTATCCTGTTTGTTATGTTGAACAATACTATTGAGGCTGATGATATTGGTGATTGGCTTAGAGTAAAGTATCCAGCAGAATTTGGTGGAGATAAAACCTTAATAATTCATACAGATAACACAGGTGAGGTCAGCAAAAAAGACCTTGACCTTGCAAGAAAAACAGCACGTGATGTTGATGATGAGAAAAGTCCAGTGAATGCGATAATTTCCGTTTTGATGTTACGTGAAGGCTGGGATGTACAAAACGTTACAGTAGTGGTGGGTTTGCGACCGTACTCTGCAAAGGCAAACATTCTTCCCGAACAGACTATTGGTAGAGGACTACGCTTAATGTTCCGCAATATGAGTGGAAGTTATACTGAACGTGTTGATATCATTGGCAATAATGCTTTTATGGAATTTGTTGAAGATTTGGAAAGACTGGAAGACATAAAGTTTGAAACATTTCAGATTGGGAAGGACAAACTTAAAATACTTACGGTTCAGCCAGAGGAATCAAAAAAAGCGTATGATATTGGAATACCTGATATTTCATCAGTTCTGACAAGAAAGAAATCTTTAGCCGAAGAAATTGGTAACATAAATGTTATGGAATTTAATATAAACATTCTTCCATTTAAAGGGAAAGACCTTGGTGAAACAAAGACGTTTATATATGAAGGTAGAGACATATTGACTGATGAAAAATTACTTGAACGAGAATATACTATCCCCCCTGCGCAGACAGTAGAAGAAGTTATTGGTTACTATGCAAGAAGAATTGCACAGAATATCAAACTGCCTTCTCACTTTGCACTAATTGCACCAAAAGTTCGGGATTTTTTTGAATATAAAGCATTCGGGGGAAAAATTGACATCAATGATATTAATGCAATCCCAGCAATATGCAGTAATATTGCCAGTTATGTGGTAATAAAAGAATTTGAGAGGGCATTACGTGAAATAGTCATTGAGCACAAAGAACCTCAACTACTCTCAGCAAACCGCTTTCTGTCATTAACAGTCCCGTTTCCAACATCAAAAAAAGTTCTGGAAGCAAAAAAATCTGTTTTTAACTATACTCCGTGTGATAATGACTTTGAATACAATTTTGCTAAATTCATGGACAAGGCTGAAGATATTAAAGCATTTGCAAAATTGCCTGAGCAATTTGGTTTCTGTATTCAATACACTGATACCCTTGCGAACATAAGAAACTATTTTCCTGATTTTATTGCAATATCTGAAGATAATACTAACTGGATAATTGAGACCAAGGGAAGAGAAGATATTGAAGTGAAGCTGAAAGATAATGCTGCTATTAACTGGTGCAGATTTGCAACTGAATTAACTAATGACAAATGGCAATATATAAAAGTTCCACAAAAGGAATTTGAGCAACTACACCCTGATAGTTTTGAAGAACTGATTGCAGCAATTAACCCACCGACATTATTTTAATGAATCTTACGTAGTTAAAATCTAAAATAAAATCAAAAATTTACACAGGAATTGTTGCAGATGACATTGAAATAGACATTTAAACCAATAGAATAAACTTTTAAATATTTTGGCTTCAGTAAGCAAAAAACATTTAAAACAGGTCTAAACTGATGCTATCAAGTAACTAACTTAAATCTTTTAAAAAATATATAAATAGAGATAAGCATGAGCGTATTGATAATATGTAAGCAATGTTTTTCAATTCTTATTGACGAAACAGGAGGTGAAAAGGAAAGACAACCCTGTCCTTATTGTAATTCAGTTGATAGAGAAATTAATGTGTTTTTAAATGATAAATTTGAATTTTTTGATTTGCTTACAGGAAAACTTAAAAAGAACGGCAAAGGAGAGCCTATTCTTGAGATTAAATCAGGTGAAGAGATATTTGAGCTTGAAGGCATAAGAGTAGGTAAAATACGAATTATTGATAAAGAAAATGATAGATATTTTGAACTAATCCATGATAAAAATGGAAATGTAATAAGGCGTTGTGAAGAAAAATTAAGTAATCATCAAGGACATGGATTACCTAAACGTTCGGAATAAACAGAGAATTTGCCAAATATTTGCAGAGTAAAATGTACATAACCAACATAAGACACCTTCTCGATGCTTCAGCAAAAATGCAAAAAGAGATGCCAGATGAAGCCAAAGAACTTATAGGTTTCTTAACACAGGTTATTGATACTACCAAAAAAAAACTACCACACACATTAACTCAAGCCGATGTCAAGTGCTTTAAAAATGGTTGCTCTGGGATTATCATGTCTGCGTTTAGACCTGATACTCAAGAAATACATTGGTATTGCCCAGACTGTGAAGCAGAAGGGTTAATTAGTGGCTGGCAGAAGACTAAATGGGATAACAGGTAAAACAAAAGATTCGAATTGAAATTTTTACAATTGCAATATGGAAAGAGATAAAATAAAAGCACTTGTAATTGAAAAAATCGGAGAAGTGAATGGTTCTTTTTTTGAAGGTGAACTGGAAAAAATAAATGAGGAAACTCTTTTCTATGATTTACATCTCGATAGTTTAGATGCTGTAGACCTCATTATGAAAATTGAAAATGAATTTGGAATAGGAATTCCAAATGAAGATGCAGAAGATTTAGAAAAGAAGACAATAGGAGATATAATTAATTATATATATGAACAATTAAAAAATCATGATTCTAATAATTCACTCATCTAATTATCCATATTTTAAATAATGATGACTTGCATGCAACCAAATAACTAAAAGAACCGTTTAGTTTTAAATAGGTTAAAATGAAATACAAAACTTTGTTGGCTATCTTTTTAATTGTTTTTGGATTTTATTACTGCCATAAAGAAAATAGTAATAACTATAAATCAATCGGTACAATTACGGGGCAGGATGTCAGAATGTGCCCTTCTCCTTGCTGTAGTGGTTGGTTTATCGAGATCGATAGTTTAATGTATGAATTTGATACTCTTCCGAATAATTCAAGCATCAATTTAGAAAAAGAAACATTTCCACTGGTAGTAAAACTTGATTGGCAGCTATCAAATATTATTGAATGCCCAAATAAAAGAATTACGATACAGAAAATAGCAAAAGAATAACCATTTATGAAAAACCAAATCTTAAAAGTGGTTTTTTTGTTATTGATAATGATGATTGATTTTTCATGCGAAAAAGTCACAACTACACCATGGGTAAGTTACCCTACAACAAATGGCGTGAGCGTTCAAGCCGTTGCTATAGATGCCTTGGATAATAAATGGTTTTGTACCTATGGAGAGGGGATATTAGAATTTAACGGAACAAATTGGAGTACATACACTGACAATGGATTAGTTACTGGTGCAGGTTCAATTGCAATTGATGCACAAGGAAACAAATGGATTGGGGGAGCAGTTTCAGGTGTATTGAAATTCGATGGAATAAATTGGACGGCATACAATACCACCAATAGTGGATTGACTAATGATACTGTTTTCTGCATTGCTATAGATTCCAAAGGCAATAAATGGTTCGGTACTGGGGGAGGCGGAGTATCAGAATTTGATGGTACAAATTGGGCAAGCTACACAACCAATAATGGTTTGGTTAACAACTATGTCAATGCCATTGCTATCGATGCACAAGGGAATAAATGGTTTGGAACTACTGAAGGTTTATCAAAATTTGATGGCATCAATTGGACTAACTACACTACAGCCAATGGTCTGGCACATAATTATATCATTACTATTGCAATCGATAAACAGGAAAATATATGGGTTGCACCTGCAGCAGCAATTGCTTATCCGCCTTATGCACATTTAGGAGTAATGGAATTTGATGGCAAAAAATGGACAGTTTATAATCCATCTGCTGATTATGACGAAATCGAGTCCATTGCCATCGATGCTCACGGCAATAAATGGTTTGGAACTGATAACGGTGTATTTAAATTTGATGGCACTAATTGGGAACACTTCAATTCTGCAAATAGTAGTTTGAAAGGTGATTATTATCCTGCCATTGCTATTGATGCACAAAAAAATATATGGTTTGGTACTATGTCGGATATAGGAGGGATATCTGAATTAAGAAATAATTAATATTAGAAAATTAACGAGCTATAATTGGTAAAATGCCATGCCAGATAGAACTAACAGTATAGGTTTCATTATATGAAAATTTCTTGATCACGAAGTACCTTGTTGGGTACAAAAAGGGATACAAGTCAGGTGTATAAAAAATCAAACACCTTATGTTTAATCACATAATGAAATATTTCTGTGGCTCTATCAGAGTTGAAATATTAATTCACTTCAAATTTCCATACCCTCAAAAATTACATATTTTTTGAAGGTAAATTATATCAATATTTGATTGTCCTTCTGAATTATACACGTGCCATTCTCCATCACCAATTACCATACCAGACATTTCGATTGGATGATCATATCGATATGCTAAAAGATCGCCCTCATCATTGACAATTATTTCAAGATTCTGATCGATTGCTTCAATTGAAGAGATACTCACTTGACAATCATATACTACAAGCCAATAAACAAAATACGCTTGATCGCCTGTGAGGTGGTGAATAGGTGGAAAATTTTTCATTTTAATATGGTTTGGTTACTTATATTAATGCAATAATTGTCAAAATATAGAACTTATGACAATATGTTTAAAAACATAACAAAACTGAATGGCAAAAGCGGGTAAGAGAATTTTATATAAAAGGTTGGGGAATTAAATCCTTATCAGGTTCATGCAAGCTGATCAAGACACACATTCTCTAACAAGGTCATGAAATTATATGAATACAAGCATGAATGCCTTAAAACGCTTTATTTATATCAAAATTTAACCAAGCCAAATTGCCAACTTATCTGGATACATATATGAAAAGAAATTCTCAAAATTTTCGAGTTGAATAATTTGAGTGCTTATCTTCGCAGCCGTCATTAACTCTAACATCTAACGAAAAATATTAAAAATGTATATTTCCAACATGACCCATTTCCTTGATGAAACAGGAAACATTCCAAAACAGATGCCAAAAGAAGCACGTGAATTGGCAAGTTTCATGGCATTGGTGGTTGATACTACAACCAAAAAAAGTCCTACATCATTAACCTCAACTGATATCAGGTGTTTCGAAAAAGGATGTCAGGGGTTGATTAAAAGTGAGATAGTAGGCAAAAAGGATGAAATTCATTGGGTATGTTCAAAATGCCCGAATGAAGGCAGAATTAGTGAATGGCAAAAGACGAAGTGGGATAACAGGGTATTTCGCAAATAAAAACGGTTATCTACCACATTATCTACCACAAAGAAAAAGACCGCTGTAAATTGTTGATTTACAACGGTCTAATCATGTTACGGGTCGGGGTGAGAAGATTAAATATTAGTGCTAATGCGCTGATAATCAATATATAAATTTCTACTACTTCATATTTAATTTTTTATTATTCTACTACAAATTCATCTAATTTATGTATATTTACAGGTATTATAGCTGTTTTCAAATAAAACTCTAATTTTTCTACTACTATGACTTCATTTGAACCAATCGATATTCCCAAGTTGGTAAGAAGTATATATCCTGAGTCCGAGTGGAAAGTTAGGAAAATGGTACTGAATACCCAAAAGAATTCGAAAGGTGAAGTAAAAATTTATATTGAGGTACTTAAATATCTTTACTATGAGCCTGGGAAATATAGAAAAGAGATTCGAAGAATTTCTTGCGAAATATGGGTACTACCTCAATTTTGGTCAAAAAAGAAACAGGAAGTATCGGCAAAAGACCCTATATATGGTGATAAGAATGGTATAATCAATGAAATGTATCTTGCAGTCAGAGATTACATAAATAATAGACAATTGATGAGGTTTCAATTTAAGACCCCATATTCAATAGCGACTAATATTGAAAAATTCAGATTAGATTTTAAAAAAATCATAGAATTTTTTCCACCAAATAAGCAATCCTACACTAAAGGTCTAACAGATTATTTGACTGAGTATGTTGAATTAAGAAAATCGACTGGTGCAGCCAGGGGAACTTGGAAAGAATTTATTACTGTAAAGAATCGGTTAATAAAATATGAAACATACTCTCATAAAAAACTCTTTTTCCAGGACATGAGTTTAACCTTTAGTGACAATTTTAATATTTGGATGCGTTCAGTTCCTTATGACCCATCCACTATCGAAAAAACGTTTACTGTACTCAAAACCTTTCTAAAACATTACTATAAAAGGCGCAAAGAAATAAATATTATTCTGGATGATACCTTTATGGACGAAGAATTCAAAAAGGGGAAAAAGAAAGCAAATGAAGCAAATCCAATATCATTTGATGAATTTGTGACATTATTTCGTAAGAGTTTTGCATCACCTGTTTTAGAAAAGACGAAGGACCGATTTTTGTTACAATGCTCAACCGGATTGCGCTTCTCCGATTTGGACAAAATAACGCCAGATAAAATTGACAAGGGCAGAATCAAAATAAATCCAGCTAAAACGGAAGAAACCAAAGATGATAATACAATTTATATCGACCTCAATAAATATAGCAGGGCAATTCTAAAGAAGTATCATAATGATACCACTTCTTTAAAAATCAGCAATCAAAAATATAATGACAATCTTGAGACTATGTTCGATGAACTTAAATGGAAGAAACGAACAAGCCATAATGGACGTGATACATTTATTTCCATATGTGTCCAAAAAAAAATTCCTGTGGAAGTCATCCTTACTTGGACTGGTCAGGGAAGCTATTCAGTGATGAGAAGGTATATTAAAGTTCAAGATGAATATAAGAAAAAGGAAATGAATCGTGCATTTAAATAACTGTTCATATGCAGATAATCTTTTATTATTTCGTCTTAAATTTGAGTATAAAATTCAACCACGGAATGAAAAGCAAACTTGAAAAGGCGATTCTTGAAACGATGAGCAATAATCCCAATAACTGGAAAGGAATTTTCTATTTCAACCCCCAAGACCCAAGAATATTAGTTCGCAAGATTAAACCACAATTGGGATGGTCTTACAATTGGGCGAGTCCATACTCCTATATTGCATTTATTTGTATTGTTTTAATTACGGCAGCCTGTATTATTTTTCTTAAATAGCCACTATATTATTGTGTTTTATAATCTTTTTAAGTGTGAAATTACTCCAGGATTGGTAATATATGTATAACTATAGTAAACTCATGAAAAAGTCACAAGCAAAAAACGACCATCAGTGAAAAAAGCAATTTTTGGGTTAATTATTTTATTATCAATTAGCTGTTATGAAAATCCGAAGCCAGGATTTTCATTAATAGGTAATACAACCGGAATTAAAAATGGAACAATTCTTTATTTGGCTTCTCCTATAGCCAATGCCATTATCGACTCGGCAGTAGTTGAAAACAATAATTTTAAATTTCAGACCAAATTGTCTCACGTACCATTATTAACAACATTAAGTACAAAAAACTTCTCTCACTACAGAAATTTATGGTTAGAAAATAAACCGATGACTTTTGATGCGACAAAAATGGATTTTAGACATGCAATCGTAAAAGGTTCGGATTCGGAAAATTTATATCAAACGTTAAATAAACAGGTTGATACACTTCATGGAAGCGAAAGACAAAAACTGGAATTGGAATTTGTAAAAATTAATCCGAGTAGCCTTGTTAGTGCTTACATCCTTTCAGTTTATGCAACATCTTGGGGTAAAGGAAATTCAGAGGAACTTTTTAACAAATTCTCAACGGAAAACAAAAATTCTGAATATGGTAAAAAAGTTGGTAATCATATCAGGCTAAACAGAGAACCAAAAATCGGAGAACAGTATGTAGATTTTGAAATGCCAGACCCGAATGGTAAATCACAGAATCTTTCTGACCTCAAAGGTAAAACTATATTGTTAGAGTTTTGGGCATCATGGTGTGGTCCGTGCAGACAGGGAAACCCAAACCTTGTGAAAACCTACAAGAAATTTAACCCGAAAGGATTTGAAATATTTGCTGTTTCACAAGATGGAGAAAAAGACAGTTGGCTTCAGGCAATCAAGAAAGACAGTTTGAATTGGATACACGTAAGCGACCTGAAAGGCAACGATAATGAAGCATCACTAATTTATGGAGTTAATGGTATTCCTGACAATTTTCTGATTGATAAAAATGGAGCAATGATTGGACGAAATTTAAGAGGTGACAAACTGAATGAAAAACTTGCGGAAATATTGACAACCGCAAACAATAACCAAATTCCATAAAGGATTCAGAAATTGGGAATAAGATAACCTATTACTATTTCGAGAATATTTTATTCAAAACAGCCGCTAACCTGAGTCCAGCATCAAATAATTGCTTTTCAATAACAACAGTATTTTTATCGATATAATTTTTATCAATAATTCCATCCTTGAAATCATATACATTATCTAAATATGCTCTGGATTCATTCATCCATTCTATAACATCAATCTTTTTAATTTCTTCAATTTGCGCATTGGTAAGTTTTGAATTTGCATTAATACAGTCATTAGTAGTAATTGATTGATTTTGTATTATTTCAGTATCCCAAACTTTATGCAGGTTGGATTTTCTATTAATAAATTCAACCTCAGTTAAGTTTCCACCTTTATCAATTCCATATCCGACATGCAATGGATGGTGTATATCACCGATTAAATGAAAAAGTATTTTAATATCGGTGCTGATTTGTTCATATGATAATAACGACCTATTGTTTAGTTCCTTCATTACTCTCAGCACTTCCGTAATACAATTTTTTTCCTCTGTATTTGGATTATAGGTTTGTCCTTTTTCGATGTTAATATAATGCCATGGTTTCATAAAATCAAAAGCATGATTGCTTCTTATGTCATCCATCCAATTTGATGCTTGTTCAAACGTCATTGTTCCAATATACTTATTTACTGAGTCTATGACATTTTTATTCATTTGGGTTTGGGCAATATCAGCTACAATACAGTGACCTTCATGTCCCCAACCAAAAGAATTTGTTTGAACTATAAATAATCCAATAAAAAGAATTAAAGTGTTACGCATAGTATATTTTTTATTTATTCCTAAAACGGATTAATCCGGACCAAACTGAAAAATTTTCAGATAACCAAAGATACTTTTTTAGGACTTGATAACAGCAAGGAATAATCATTCATGCCTATTCGACCTTTTGTGATTCTCCCTTACAATAATCAGATTATGAAATAATTTATTATGTGGTGAATTGAATTTATTTGGCTTGAATTATTTCTTGTCGTGACTTTGATTACAATAGGAATTCTGCCTCATCTAAATTTTTTTATAATTTTTTATAATTTTTTAATTTTTTGAAGTTTTTACTACCCTCTGGAATTTAAATTTTTTCCAATTTTTTATGTCGTCAAGTATTTATGAATGTGTAAAATATTCAGGAAATTACTTGTGTAGTACCGACCCCTTGAAAACACACTGGGGGGAGGGTATCCTGATACCGAGGGTTACAGTGGTAGGCATACCTCATGTACATTATAGTATTTAAAAAGATTGTCGGAAACAAATGAAACTTCAAGACAAATATCCATATGATTCAACTTTACTTGGGTTAAATAATATCTACTATCCAATTGGCGAAGATTCATTTTACATAAATTTAGATTGCATTCTGGCTACACGTAAGATTATTACTATAGGTAAGGAATATATCATATTCGAAAGTCCTACTGAAACAGGTATTAAAATGTTTGATGTTACATTGGTTGACTGCTATTATCGGGAACACACTATAATCTTGATTGTACGGGATTTCATGTCTCAAGGGGTACTTACTCTCCATAAGCGTATTGAACGTCCAGAAAGTGATTGTAAGTGGGTCATAATCGATATTAATTTTTTTATTGACAGGATGTATCGAAAAACAACTCAGGATTATTGTGGATGCACTGGAACTAACCAGGATAAACAACCAATGAGTGAGAGTAACTCTAAGATTAAAGAGGACTTGTTAGAATTTGAGTTCTAATCAATATTATATGCTTTTTTAACATTTCCAATTTGTTTTCGTATAAGCAGTACGTTTATCTAAAATGCTTAAAATGAAAAATTTAAAATTCACATTATTAGCAATAATATTACTGATTCCATTAATAAAAGCAAATGCTCAGTATCTTCCAGCAATCAACCGGATTGATACTATGGAAAAAAGTATCGTTAATAAATATGGTGATAACTGGCTTGTAAATTTCTATCGTATTTGGGAAGTTGGTAAAACTGACCCTGACTATAATGAGATTATGATTAATAATAAAGACGGTAACAGGTTTAAATCCTTATTGGAAGATGATTTGGATTGTTTCATTATTGATGGTAAATTATTTGCAATATCTTATAAACCTGATATTACAATAAATGAAGATGAAAACAATAAAAGAAATGCATATGATTTTTGTGATATTCATAAACATCATGTATGGATATATGAAAAAAATGTAAAAGTTAATAATGAATTATGGTTCACAGCAAACAATGCTCCATTATTCAATGATATACTTGGAGAAAACTGTGAGGGTAATGGTGTTTCTTATTGTTCACAAAAAGCTAAAGGAATGGGTGAACATTATATAATTAAGTCAAATAAATATAAGGGATATGTAGTACTTATATGTGGTTTAAAAAGTGACCACAAATATTCAACCAAAATAATAACTTTTTCACTTACACCTGTTGAAGGTTATCCCAATAGTTATGTTTACTATCAATATGGTAATAACGACCAAAGACCTTACAAGTTACAACTGTATACATATATGCCCGGAATTCAGTCTTATTATCCGGTGAAATTTACTGGTCAAAACAAAAATGGTACTATAAGTACAATTAGCAACACTGGTAAGGTTGAAACTATTGACCTTTATCTTGGTAAAGATTTATATGGAAGAACAATAGATAATGTACTTGTTTCGTTTAATAGTGAAGGTTATGGTTGGTCATGGGTTAATGCAAAATAATGATAGAAGTTACTCCATATTTATCGACAATGGGAAGCGAGAGATTTAAAAAGTTTCTCGCACAACCCTTCACTTTTGACAATTTATGTCAGCTTCATAATGATACAATGGTCTTATTTGATGGTTGGGTAGCCAAGGACATGAACAGTTGGGTGAGGTATACAAATGATAATGGAATCATACTTGAGCATAGACATATATTTAATTCACAAAAAAATCCTTCCTCAAGAAAATAAAAAGCGTTTGGCATATAATTGCAAAATGCAGACGAAATGAGCATTATATCCTTTTTACCTGGAGAGAAACTTGATGAAATAGTGTTATTGGTCTTGGATTACAATATTTACAAAAGCCAAGTTATTTCTGCCAATCGTTTTAATGAATAATTCTTTCTGAATTAAAAACCATAAATATTTGAACGCTTCCTGCAATTTTATCGAATAGACTCTTCAAAGAAATAAAATATATATTTTACATTAGTTTCGTACCCTTGAACATAAATTGCATTTTTACCAGATATTGCTTTTTTGGTTCGCATGCTGAGTTTTATGGATTTGAAGTCTTTTTGTTCTTGGAAATAAGTACTAATCCCTTTTTCCCACCAGGTATTTGTAGCCTTATCATCATAAATATTCATGTAAAAATAATCCCTTCCAATCCTTTGGTTTTCATTTTGCTCTGTAAGAAGTTCAGGAATCTTAATACTGTAATTATTCCCTAAATCTTCATATTTAAAAAATAAAGGAGTCCACATTTTTTCTTTAGGAATATTAAAGACATGTCCATATTGATTTGAGTTTTTTACAAATTCTATTATTACTAACTTTCCAACAACCAAACCTTTATTGTATATATTATTATCAAACAATTTTAGTGAATCAATATTGTTTGAGTTGATATTTTCCTTTTGATTTGAAAGGATATTAAAGTTTAGTTTAATGGTGCCTTTTTTATTAAGATAAACTAAAACTAATAATGCAAAGACTAAAAGAGTAATAAAAAAATATATTAAGCCTTTTCCTCTTTTTGATTTACTATTCTGTCTTACTTTCCTTTCAGAAGAGCCGAATGTTGATGGTTGATTATTAGAAAGTAAACTACTCTTTAATCTTTGAAACTCAACATCATTAATTGCACCTTGGTCTAAAAGTGCTTTGAGTTTTTTAATTTCTTCTATTGAGTCCATTGAATTGTATATTTTCTATTAAATTTTTATATCAAAATTTGATGCTCCTTTAATTTCATTTCCACATTATTCTTCCTTAAGATATTGCTCTGGGGGTCCACCCTCTGTTGTTGCGCCATGATTATGAACTTCAATAATTCCATTACCAACATATTTGGTTTCATTACCGATATCTGAATAAATTTCGCCATCATCTTCAACACCCATTATTTCTACATCTGTAAGACTACTCACGTTTTCCCCTTTTTGAAGAGTCATAATTCCATCTTTGACTATAACTCGAATATATGCTTTATAACCTCTTCCATTGTTAAATACATAAAGTCCTGGAGGGGGAAGCAAATTCGCATTTAATTTCATATTTTTTATTCGTACAGTACTTTCAGATTTACCTGAAAATGCGACATTTTTTAATACAAGAAATACACCATATATTAAAACAGAAGATAAAAAAGCTATAATCAAGATTCGTGTTGCTTTTTTAGTTTGTTTTACTTTATTCTTAGGCAAAATATTTCTTTCTTCTTGTTTTTCAGGGTCCACAATATTGCCTGGAGCAACTTGTGTTAGCACCTGTCTCTTAATTTGTTCGTACTCTTCTTTGGTTAAAGCACCTGCCTTATGTAGTTCGTACATTTCTGCAAGTTTCGATGATATTGATTGTTCTTCCATTGTAATTATGATTAATATTTTAAATGATTTGTCTTTACTTTTTAAAATGAGAAAATCCTGAAGAATGGTAATAGAAATATCCAATAAGAATTAATCCAACTAATAATATTCTATTGTTCTTTCAATTATATCCTGCTTTTCATCCTTAATTAGTGTCTTTTTTTGAAGAAATTCTGTTTTCTTAGTCCAATTACCTCTACTATCAAATTCATACTTGTTTAAGGTATTAGATTGTATACTACCATCATTATTATAATAAATATGCTTAATCTCATTTCCTCTTTTATCATAAGTAAATTCTTCATTGTCCATTCGTATAATTCTACCTCTATTATCAAATTTTAATTTTTTAGTGTGTTTATAAATATTATCATATATTTCAACTCTGTTGCCTTTTGCATCATATTTATATGAAGCAAAAGTTCTTAAGTCCCCAAATGAGCCAAATTCTTTCTCTTCTATTAAATTCCCTTTATTGTCATATTTATTGGCTTTCATTGGCACTATTTTACCATTGGGATATTTCCAAGTTTCCGTAAGACAATTTCCTTTATCATCATTCAAATACAAAATCTTCCAACTTTCTTTCCTGTATGAAATAACATCTCCTTCAATCTTATATCCTTTAGCATCATATTTGAATCTAATCATGTGCTTAGCTGTATCAGAGGGAAGGTGAATGAGTCCAGAAGAACTATTCTCAAACCTTTCTGTAATGAATGAAGTAATGTCTTCAATTAAATGTCCTTCCTTATCATAATTTAATGACCTTATTGACTTTGGTGTATTAGCTTCATATTCATTTTCAATAATTTTGTTGCCCTTTTCATTAAAAATGTAAGAGTTTAGCAGAAATGCATTTTTTTCTTCAGTACCATCGTCTCTATTAGTATATCTTTCACTTATAGAATAATTTTTTACTTTCCCGAATAAATTTTGGGCAGTTAAATCATTTTTTTCCTTACTTCTTGATTCAAATGGCAATAAGCTAATAAGTTCCACTAAGGCAACGATTAAAATGAGTATTATACCCACTATCAATAATATTTTTCGGGTCTTTTTAGTGGATTTTGGTTTTGTTTTAATGACCGAGGAATCTAAAACAGGTTGATTTTTAATTAATTCATCAGGCTGTGGTGCACTCGGTTCTATTAAAATTTCTTTTGGGAGTTGAATTCCCGTATCATTTAATAATTGAGATTTTAGCAAATCAAACTCTTCTTTACTTAGTGCACCAGATTTGTACAAATCGAATAATTCTGATACTTTTTTTGAAAATGATTCATCATTCATAGTCTTTTTTTATAGTTTTTTCTCCCAACGTGGAAACTGCATTTTACTTATAATCAATATTTTTTACTAATAAAGTACTTTCTTAATTCATAATACAACGCAAAGAAAACCCATCATTTTTAACAGTTTGGTCTCTCTTGGCATCACTACCGTCCCAAAACACCTGCCTGTAGTATGCACTTTTATTTGAACTCTCTGAAGCTGTCCACCAGTAACTATAATCTTTGAGATATAGGAATGTCGCATCACTACCACGGTATCCACCTAAAAGTGGTTTGAGATTTGTCCATTCTTTATCATAAGGCACATGCCAGCCTTTTGGGCATAATTTATTTGTCTTAACAGCATACCAGTTGTACAAAGCACCATAAACTGAATTATTTGACGAATTGTTATCATAATAACAATATGCTGGCGTGTTTATAGCTTCCCAGGAAGAATTTTCAGTAACAATTGGTATGCCTGTGCCATCATTCAATTTAGTGGTTTTCAGATTTTCAGCCATCCAAACTTGATTTCCGATAGTTATTGTTTTATAGACATTTCCTTCAATATCTTTAACAGTCTGTGCATGTAGTCCAGTCAACCCTATGAATAACATACATACTGTAATAAATTTGTCCTTAATAGGTTTTATTCCATTTTTTCTAAAAGCATAACTGATATGTAATCCATTCAATAATAACATCATAAGGAGATATTGCTTAATTTATATGACAATTCATGTTTCAAACATAATATATTTCAGAAATAGCTAATTTTTCTTACAAACTTAAGATGCGGTATGTATTTGTAAGAATTTAAATCATAATCCCATTGTATTTTTTCAACCCAATTTCCAAACTCATCATACTTAAATTCCAAGATATCAAGTGGTTTATCATTAGAATTTGAAAATTTGGTTGATTTTTTAATTAATCTGTTAGGGTAATACTCATAATTATAGTAGAAATATCGTTTTTGCTGCTCAGAAACACTCAATTTTTGATAAGAGTTAAAGTATATTGGAGTTTCCTTTATTACATTATTATTCTCGTCATAAATGAAGTATTTACTTATGTCCGGGTTTTTATTATTGTATTCATCAGATTGGATTAAATTACCTTTCCCGTCATATTGCATTTTACAATTATATGTTAAAAACCCATCTCCGTTGTATTGTTTCCTTTCCGATAAATTAGCACCGGAGTATAAGAATTCCCATATTTCTATCAGGTTGCTACGACTATCATATGATTTAGACATGATGTTTTTATTATGATTATCATACTCATATTCTATTTTGTTACAATAAATTTGGATACCTCCTGTAACGTTAATTACCTTTTGACGGATTATAAGATTATTATTCCACTCAAAAATAGATGAATAGGTACTTGATAATCCAAAATTTTTGTAGTTAGTTGTATTGTCTGTCATCTGGATTAATTTGCCTGTACCATCATATTGGTAGATTAAAGTTTGATTTTTCTCACTTTTTGTTAAATCTTCTATTTTTTTTGATAAATACCCACCTTCACTGTTAAAGATTATTTCTTCATTATTAACTAACTTCTCAGTTGGCTCTCCAAATTTTTCAGTTAATAAATTGCACAAAGTCGTTATTTTTGCTGGTTTATTATTTAAACCTTCATTTTGCCATCCAGTTTTGTTATTAAGTTGGGAAAACGCTTGTAGTTGAACTGTTAAAGCTAAAATTGGAATTAATAATAGTGTTTTCATGAACTGATTTTTAATAATATGATATTGTGCGTTTAACAACCTCTGCTACCGTTCTTATAACAATATCATTACTTTTAATACTATATTGTGTTCTTTCTACCCAGTTACCATTTGAATCATATTTATATGCCCATTCAGTACCGTTACCTAATGATGTAATCTGACCAAACGAATCTCTTGTGAAAGTTACAGACCATGTGCTAATGCCAGAGTCATTATATGCCATGCTAACTCTGCTCTTATTAAGAGCCTTTCGTTCCTGAATATTAATTAATTTACCATTTATGTAAGAATAAGTAGATTCAGTTTTACTTATCCAATAATCACCTGTATATTCGTGATTAAATTCTTCATCCACTTTTCCAATAATTAAATTCTCATTGTTGTAGTCAACGGTGATTTTATGTTTAGAACCCACATTATTGCCACCTTCTGAATAAATTATGGTTTGCTTATTTCCAATGTTTTCAACATCATAATAACTAAGTTTATTCCCATCAGGTGTAAAAACATGCTTATATTTAAGTTTGCCATTCTCCCATGCGTATTTAAATCTATAGTTTAAGTAATAATTTTCATAAGAACCTTCCCTGCTCGATATATCTTTTGTAATTAAGTTTCCATCAGCGTCATAAAAGAACTCCCATTTATTTATTCCATCAGATGCATAAGTTAATTGACCGTTACTATTATATTCAAAATTAATCAAACCGGTACCACTGCTTCGTCTCATCATATCAACTTCAGAAACAACCATACCGCCTGCAAAAAGGAGACAACCCTCATTATCAAAAAATCCAGGATAGGTCTTCCAGAAAACATCTTTAAATACATCTTCAGAAATACCGCCAGGATTAATCGAAATCAATTTTCCAAATTCATTAAACTGCTTCAGGTACATTTCTTCAGTACCACTGTTGTTAGAATATTTAGTAGCCGAAATGGACTTTACTGGTCCTTTTATCTCAGCTTTCATTAAATCATTATTCTCCATCCTCTTTTTATACAATTCGGATAATGGTTGAATATATTTACTATTTGGAAATTTTCTCTTGAATGCTTCAAATTCCACTAACGATGATTTTTCTCTAAGGCTTTCATAGAATGCATTTTCTAATATTACCTTGATAGCATCTGACCTGTTATCAATAGGATAATTTTTCAAAAACAATTCGATTAATCCTATATTATTTTCTTTTACTGCTTGATTATATAATAAATCTGGCAATTCAGCATCAATTTTAACCCTCAAATCAGAACCTGGATATTGTATTAAAAAGTTCTGGTAATCAGAATATGACTTGTTGATTTTTGAGAATGCTATCGAATCACATAAATGTTTCGCTATGTTGTAGTACTTATTTCCGTTTTTAGCATATTCGCTAATAAACTCATTTAAAGACTTTAAAGTCATTTGAGATTTTGCATTGAGATATGCTAAATCATTTAGTCTCTCCTTAATTTCTAATTTATTTTTTGAATCAGGATATGCGTTTAGAAAGTATTTATAAACTGATACTGATTTTGCACTTTTAGCTTCATTATATGCTGCATCTTCTTGAAGATTAATTACTTCTTTTTCATAGAAACATTGATTGCACACACTTAATGTTTTTTTATATGATTCTTCAGTATTTTCATTTTTCGCTTCTTTTAAGATGTTTTGATAAATCATTTCATGTACTTTTTCAATACTTAGGCTATACTTTTCAAGAAACTTATCCACTTCACCCTTGTTTGCTTCAATCTTTGCAGTTATATCAAACATCTCCAATGATTTGTATGGGTCATACTTTTGATACTTCAGATTATTTGTTATCAGACAACTTGCAATACCGTATAAAGTAAAATCCACTCCTGATTTCTTTATATTTTCATTGAATTTACTGACCTCATTGACTGCCTTGTCAATGTCTCCTTTCTCAATATAATTAAATGTCTTTCTTAGACTTTGTGAATAAAGTCCATTACATAGTATCAGAGAAAATATTAGAAGTGTCAATAATCTACTTAAGTTTGACATCTTAATTTCAAAACTCATAATTATTTTTATTTGAGTTAGTTAAAGTAATCAAGCGATATGTTTTGCTGTCATATTCTGTTATATATAGATTTTTTATTTTGCATATGTTCATCTCATTAATAATATACTATTTTTCTTCTCCAAACTTGAGATGCTACCCCGTTATAATAATCAGTTTTCGTAACCCAATTATCATTTCTATCATAATTATATTCTGTTTTAAAAACTGAGGTGCTTTTCGAATCAATAAGTTTACTTTCAATTTTATTGTAAAATTTATCATACTTATATAATTCTTCAGATGCCGGTGGTGTACCAGATGAAGTAGTGAAGGTCATTATACATTTTAAAGGAACACCAGTTTTGCTATTTTCATACTTAAAGTTCCAGACGTCTTTGTCAGTTCTAATCTTAGTTATTTCAACAATCTTGTCTTTTGCATCATATATGTATGTACATTTCTCTCCACTTTCTAAACTCCATATGAGATTTCCACGTTCATTGTACTTGTATTCATCTTTATTAGATTCATCTAATTTCCCGTCTATATAATAATGAGTATTTAATAAATTTCCTTTGTCATTATATGTGTATGAATTTGAATAAGTTTTTCCTTTAAAAACATATTTACTTTCTAATAGTTTTCCATTATTATCGTAGGAGTATTTTGTCGAATAAGGACCTAAATTAAACTCAGTAAGATTACCGCTATTATCATAATCCCATATATATTTATTAAGTAATACTCCATCTGAACCAAACGATTGTTCAACAACTGATTTCACTTTACCATAAAAACCATTATGCCCCTTAATTGGTGGTTTTGAAATAAAATGATAAAGAGTTAACGCCAAAACAAAAAGAATAATCGATGAAGTAATTACTATAATAGTTTTATTACTTATATGCTTCTTTGATGCAGGTATAAAGTTCATATCAGCATTTTCGGATATTGCAGTATTAGTTTTTGATTTGAGAGAATTGGCATCTTTATCTTGCTTTTTCTCACTTTCGACATTATCTATTCCACCTTCTGATAAAATCTGTCTTTTCAATCTATCATATTCTTCCTGGGTCAACGCACCAGATTTAAGCAATTCAAATAATTCGGATAGTTTGTTTGAAATTGATTTGTGGGTCATGGTCAAAATATTATTTGAATAATTGTTTCATGTACAAAATAAAAACTAATCATAAAAATGAAATTCCGATAGAAATCTCATGGTTTCGTATTGCTCATGCTGAAAAAAGGAACGGATTTATGAAGTTGGACGTTCCGAGAAGATGAGAAGTATAGGTTAATTCAAAAAGACGGTTCAGTTATGAAACGAAAAGTGATAATTAACCCTTGTATTATCCATTATTACGATAATTAGTAAATATTGTTACATAAACCTCTGTTTATTTTATTGGTTTTCATCGCATTATATAGTCCAGCCTGCAAATAAAGACAACTAAATGCAAAAAAATTGAAGGGGAGATTGAGGAATTGATAATGAGGAAATGGTAATAAAAAGAGGCAGTCCCATAAATGTCTCGCTGCAGAACCCTCGTGCTGAAGGGTCTGATGTGCCGCCTCAGGGTCATTTTTCCTGACCAGTATTAAAAAAGGCGACACAGGTGAAATTCAATGTCTGAGGCTATCTGATATTATACCAAATTGGTGTCGCCTTTTAAATATTTTAAAGAGATGTTCTATGCACGTTAAATACAACTACATCAAATTTATACCTAAAAAATCAAAAAGTCAAATATTTTTATAGATGTCCTCTGAACCTAACGGATAAACACTATTATGGCAAGGTTCAAACTCATATACGTTCATTTTTAATCATACTATTCTTTTCACGCTTCATATGGTAAAATTTTAAAGGGAACTCTGACAATTGATTCAAAATCTTCAGCTTGTTCGAGCATGTCATTATCTCCCTCTTCGTAATACCAATAAATAACTATTGGGTTATTCTGTTTATAGATAGCTTCAATTTTTTTAAAAACATCAAGCAAACAAATTGAGCAGCAGGTGCTAAAATATTCAAATTGGATTGTCACTTTTGTTTGTTTTGATGGGTTTTTAATATATTGGTCTAACCAATCAAGTAAGGGTTTGAAAGACTCATCAACATGTGGTGTGGAACGCATATCAAGAGTCCAGCGTCCTTTGATTTCAATGATACCGTGTGTTGAATCACATGTAATCGTTGGAGCGGTATTAGTGCCCTCGATTTTAAGTTCTTCATGAAAGTCCTTCTTTGGAAATATCTCAGATGACTTCACAGGCATCGGTTTATCCTTCTCTTTAGTTGAATCCCCTGTTGACTTTGTATTGGTATTACTGTCTTCAATTATAAGTTCTTCATGAAAGTTTTTCTTGGGCAGTATCTCAGATGATTTTGTCACTAATGGATTATCAGCCGTTCTTGCAACATACTCAAAAGTATCTCCAGATAATTTGATTTGGTCTTTCATACCAAGAATGTTATTCTCCATATAAATGGGACTCTTACCAAAACGTATAAAGAATACATGACCCATAGCCATAAGATACAGTGCTTGACCACGCACTCCAGTTATACCACACTTTGATTGTATGTTATAGTCTTCAATCAGGCTTTCATTGCTGCAAGAATCGAATACCTTTACTTTATCAGCAATGATTTCCTTATCTCCTTTCATACCGATGTATACATATTCCATATTTAAAAAGTTTTGGAATTATTTTTTAATTTATTCTGTAATTCTGGGTTTTACCTCTGTTGTGTACTTAATATTTTGCCCACATAATATATTTAAGCAGGTGACCAAATCCGTGGTATGTAGAGACAACACGGAGTTATAATCATCCCTTCTGTAACCGCCAAACAATGTTAATATGAGTGGAATCTGCTTCTGTAATTCTTCCTGCAAACCATGTATGAAAGTATAAACGAGTCTTGAACACTCGACCCATTCTTCCGTTGAAAGCTGACTTGCAAGTTCGTCCCATTCATGGCTGTCTGCTCCGTGGCAAAAGACAATATAATGAACTCTACCTTCAATAATTTCTTTGCGAAGGATTTTGAGATTAGCTTTTAATTCTTCCATGTACACCTGATGCCGAGCAATAATATTGATATTTCCACATACCGGAGATATGGCTTTATCGATATCCGGCACAAAGTCTCTTGAATTATCGATACTGTTTCCATAGTGACCATCCAGGTCGATATACGCCCCGCATAAACCAAATTCATAGTAGACCTTCATCGATGCAATTACCTGTCCTGAAAAAGCACAGAATAAAGCACTCCTGGTTGGATTTGCGTGATGAAAAGCAGAAGATGGACTGAAGCATACTTCTTCAGGATGTTGAACTGCATACCTTATAGCATAGTACAGGCTTGAGTTTTCATATTTAACTGATTCCGCATACTCCGGAGTCCATTTAATGTGAAGAATTTTACTTGTTTTGCCATTGTCGAAAAAATTGTCAACCATTTCCTCTGTGTGAGCAATATAAAAATCTTCCCGTTGCAATAGTGGAAAACCATTATCCAATAAAAAGTATTCCAATAACCCCTTTCTTTCAAGGTACTCTATCATTAGCCTTGGCTTGGCAGGAGTCAGAGTATATCCTGTAAGACTTTCAGGATTGACCGACATCTTTGGATGATAAAAGGTGTGTAATCTTGGGTTTTTCATTGTTATTACTATTATACTTGATTTATCGAATCCTTTGAAATTGAGATATATTCTACTTTAGTATCATTTGAAATTTGTTTTCGGTTCATGGCGTAATACTTTTAATGGCGTTGTTTTCAAGAGTTACCTTTTGTTTAAATGATAGTGAATCCGAATCCCCAATTTCAGAGTAATCAAATCCTCTCCGGATGAATTCATGATGCAGAGCAGCCAGGAAAGAATAACGGGCACTACCTGAACCTCCATTATTTACTTCCTCATTGAACCTGTCGATTAGTTCAACATTACTGTAATACCCCAACTGTTTTTGGTATTCATCAAAATAATCGTGACCTGTTTTCATACTATTTACTATAAAGTTTTTATATCTAAGTTCATAACAAAAATGTCAATAAACCAAAATTCATTAAAATCTTTGTAGTAGGAGAAATATGTATGACTCTAAGAAACAAAACATTTTTCGGTTAGAGACCGCACATTATTTGAGCACCGTGGTGTTTTGACTCGGTTGCTGTTCCATTTCAATGGAAACTCCTAATGCTTATACAAATATACAAAAAATTAAATTCTGATGAGGATGCAATTCAAATATAAATATCTCTTGTTTTGTTTAACTTTATGAAATAATCTTTTAAGTTAAAAAATGAATCTCAGAAAGACATTCAAAGAAAAGAACAAGAATGGTTATTATTTGCTACTACTAACAGGAATAGTTTTACCTATCTTAATTCCATTATCATTTGCATATTTTGGAAGTGCGGATGTTTCTGATTTTTGGTTATATATTATTACTTGGTTCTTGATTTTCTGGATATTGGTATTTCCAAGTCTTTGCATACTTCATTATTATTCAATTTTTTTCTACCGTCTTTCAATCTTTTTTGGAATAGTAATTCCATTAATTCTGTCATTTCATTTTGGAGAAGTTAAATTATCACAGTATTCTGTGCCAGAATTTAGTGAGAAGCCTATTCCGAGAATAAAGAAAAAAATAAATGTAGAGGAATTATTTGACATGATGGATTCAAATAAATCTATACCTGTTGTAGAATCTGTTAAACCAGTTGTTGAACCTGTTAAACCATATGTGAAAC
>Ga0182011_10000838_pt1 | contig 26902 bp, 20 predicted proteins | sample 711E1DmetaG_FD_120481 | JGI IMG/M metagenome (GOLD analysis project Ga0182011, IMG submission 120481) | Permafrost microbial communities from Stordalen Mire, Sweden - 711E1D metaG | ecosystem: Environmental > Terrestrial > Soil > Wetlands > Permafrost | place: Sweden: Stordalen | collected...
CGTTGTTCACCAGAATGTCCACCTTAACAAGGTCGCCTGTACGGTAGCCGTTCATCTGGTAGTCCATACTGGCATAGCCACGGCTGACGCTCTTTAACCTGTCATAGAAGTCGATAATCATTTCAGCCAACGGCAGATCATAGATAAGAATGGAGCGCTTGTCATCGGGATGCTCGATCTGGACCAGTACCCCTCTCTTGATATCAGCGAGTTCCATACACGGACCTACATAGTCTGAAGGTACAATAATCCTGGCACGAATAATAGGCTCTTCAATATGATCTATCTGCCCAATAGGAGGAAATTTGGACGGGTTATCCAACATCATAATTTCCCCGTTTGTGCAAACAACCTTATATATAACCGACGGCAAGGTAGCGATGATATCCTGCTCATATTCACGCCTTAAACGTTCCAGGGCAATTTCCATGTGCAACATGCCCAGGAACCCTATACGGTATCCATAGCCAAGAGCGGCCGAGTTTTCTTTTTCAAAAACAATTGAGGAGTCATTAAGGTTGAACTTTTCCAACGCCACCCCAAGCTTGGCGTAATCACTTGTTACGATAGGATAGACACCACAATATACCATCGGCTGCGACTTCCTGAACCCGGGAATAGCCTCTATTTCTGGATGGTCAGCCGACACAACCGTATCGCCAACGTGTATTTCACCAGCATTCCTTATCAATGCCACCGCATATCCGACATCGCCTGCTTTCAGGCTGGCAGACTGTGATAAGCCCAGGCTAAAGTATCCGACATCTTCTACTTCAAATACTTTTTCAGAAGATTTAAGCATAATCTTGTCGCCTGGAGAAATAGAACCCGAAAATACACGAAGATGAGATATTACACCACGGTAGGCATCATAGAACGAGTCAAAAATAAGGCATCTCAGCGGATCATAGGCGCTTCCCACCGGCGGGGGTATCCTGTCAACGATCTCTTCCAGAAGCTCCGAAACCCCTGTACCGTCCTTGGCCGAAACGTGAAGTATATCTTCCAGATGCAAACCCAGCATGGTATAGAGCTGCAGACTGCAATCGTCAACCATTGCCCCCGGCAAGTCTATCTTATTGATAACCGGGATGATCTTCAATCCGGCATCGATGGCAAGATTTGCATTGGCGATGGTCTGCGCTTCCACACCCTGCGTAGCATCCACCAGTAACACAGCACCCTCACATGCGTTTAAGCTACGGGAAACCTCGTAGCTGAAGTCTACATGCCCCGGCGTGTCTATCAAGTTTAAAATGTAGGCGCCGCCGCTTTTCGCTGCATACGGGATTCGAACCGACTTTGCCTTGATGGTAATGCCTCTCTCACGCTCAAGGTCCATACTATCCAGCATCTGGTCCATGCTGGTCTTCCTGACCATACCTGTAATTTCAAGTATCCTATCGGCAAGCGTGGACTTGCCGTGGTCAATATGCGCTATGATGCAAAAGTTCCTTATGTTATCCATCTGACTAACAATAAAAAGCAGGATAACTGCTGTGCCTGGGAGCAGTTATCCTGCCACATTCACCTTATATTTATTATACTACTCTTCGCCGGAATTCACTTTACGCGCCATCTTAAGAAGCATACGCTGTTCGGCAGCGGCGATATTGTACCTGGTGCGCGTTATTACATCCGGATTCACGGACACAGAAGTTATTCCCCATTCCACAAGTTTTTCAGCATACTCAGGGTAATTGGAGGGCGCCTGTCCACAAATAGAGCAGGTTATTCCATTCTTACGGCAGGTCTTGATAATCAGGTGTATAGCGTCCATAACAGCCTTATCACGCTCATCGTAGAGGGGAGCACATATTTCACTATCCCGGTCCACACCCAAGATCAACTGGGTCAAATCATTGGAACCGATTGACACGCCGTTTATGCCAGCCTTGGCATAGTCCTCAAGCCAGTAAACAACCGAAGGTACTTCGGCCATGACCCAAAGCTGCATGTCCCTGTCTTTGCCCAATTCGCTGTTGTCGATTATCTCTTTGCAGCGTTTAAATTCCCAGAGTGTGCGGACAAACGGTATCATTAAATGTAAGTTCTTGTCCTGCTCCCTGACCTTTTGAAGCACCTTTAACTCAAGCTCAAAGAGATCGGGATTCTGGACATATCGGTAACATCCCCGGAAGCCGATCATTGGATTCTGCTCGACAGTCTCATATTTGTCACCGCCGCGCAGGTTACGGAACTCATTGGTGCGGAAATCGATGGCGCGGTAGATAACAGGACGGGGGCTGAATGCACGGGTGAAAATTCGCAGTTTTTTAACCATGGCATCGATGAACTGGTTGCTTTTACCGTCTTCCATGAGTTGCCTGGGATGAACACCATCGCAGGCATCGATGACCATGAACTCGGCCCGCAATAGCCCTACACCATCTACGTCTTCCCTGGCAATTCTCTCAGCCTCGTGCGGCATGGCAAGATTTATGTAAAGTTTAGTTGCCGTAATAATAGGAGCCCCACCTGACGCCATGACAGGGACCTGCCCCTCTTCCTTCTTTTCTTCCTTTAATTTACCCTCATATATCACGCCATGAGTACCATCAACCGTCACCAGCATCTTATCTTTCAATACTTTTGTTGCATTGCGGGTACCGACAACGCAGGGCAATCCCATCTCACGTGACACAATAGCTGCATGGCACGTTATACCGCCGCCATCAGTCACAATGGCCGATGCCTTTTGCATAAGAGGCACCCAATCAGGAGTCGTCATTTCGGCAACGAGCACATCGCCGCTTTCAAAACCTTCGTCTTTATCAGGCGAAGACAACACACGCACTTCACCACTACCGCGTCCGGGACTGGCACCCAATCCCCTGATAAGCTCCTTGCTTTCCTCATCCTCATGCGTCTCAGCCTCTTCTCCGGCAGCCTTAATGAGAGTAGTTATAGGCCGTGACTGGACCATATACACATTGTGATCTTCTATCGCCCATTCGGTATCCTGCGGACTACCGTAGTGTTTCTCTATTTTCAACCCCAGTTTGGTTAGATCCTTTATTTCAGCATCCGTGAGCACCTGCTGCTCAGCTTCACCATCAGTTAAATCAACATGCTTGTTCTGGCCCTTGGCGTCCCTTATAATCTTAAAATTTTTATGCGATATCCTTACATCTTTTACCTTACTGGACGCCTTATCCACTATATAATAATCCGGGGACACAAGCCCGCCTACCACAACTTCTCCCAACCCAAAGGCACCCTCAATAACCAGGCTGCTCATGTCATTATTACTGGGGTTAACAGTAAACATAACACCGGCTTTTTCGGAGTCGACCATTTTCTGTACAACTACAGCAATAACAGGCTCTTCGAGAAACTCCTTTTTTGAGCGATAAAAAATGACACGTGCACCATATAAGGAGGCCCAACACTCTTTGACTTTCCTGATTAAATCCTCTTTGCCATGCACATTGAGGAAAGTAGCATTCATGCCTGCGAAGGACGCTTGTTCCGAATCTTCCATGGTAGCCGAGGACCGTACGGCCACATATTGTGACTTCCGACCGTCTCTCTTCGAAAGCTCTTCATAAGCCTTGAGAATCTCATTGCGGATAGTAGGCGGCATGTCCGTGCCTATGATCATTTCCTGGACTTCCCTGGCCTTAGCCTGCAAAGCGTTGGTATCATCAACATCCAACCCTTCTATTGAATGCGCGATTTTTTGCGAAAGACCGCTTTCCGTTGTAAAAAGCAGGTACGCCTGCGCAGTGACGACATAGCCACCCGGCACCGGCAAACCGGCCTTTACCAACTCGCCAAGGTTGGCACCCTTTCCACCAGCTTTATTTACATCAGTCTTGCCCAGATCTGCAAACCACTTTACTATTTCCATAGATCGAACCTCCTACAGGATTTTAAAATTATATACGAGATGAGGTGTACAAATCTAACTAACATTAGTCCTTAACTTCAGAGGACAGCGAAAAGAAGATTACAGGCACAGTATGATATTAAAGAGATAGTATGGGGATGGATTTAAAATAACGATCGTCGATACTCTTTTTCTGTTCCCAGGTTTCCTTAAATGGAGTGTAAACGACCTTATTATTAACTTCACCAACTGCATGGCCTTTTTTGCCATTTATCAAGCCTTCGACCGCAGCTATTCCAAGGTTGCTGGCCAATATTCTATCGGTTGATGAGGGGGAACCGCCCCGCTGAATATGACCAAGCGTACATACACGGCTTTCCACTTTCAATCTTAATTCTACATATTTGGCAATATTTATCGTATCTTCAGTATGGTTTCCTTCAGCCACGACAATGATGCTGCTCCGCTTTCCCCGTTTGAAACTGTCTTTTAGATTTTGGCAAAGCTCCTCGAGATCTATCTTAACTTCAGGAATAATAATCTGCTCTGCCCCACCAGCCATACCTACTTCCAGAGCAATGAAACCCGAATTGCGTCCCATAACCTCTACAAAAAATATCCTTTCGAAAGCCGAGGCGGTGTCTCTGATGCGATCGATAGCGTCGAGCGCAGTATTCACCGCCGTATTAAATCCAATAGTATAATCGGTCCCCCAAAGGTCATTATCTATGGTCCCTGGTACGCCGATAAATCCAATATCGCTTTCATTGCCCAGCATCTCCGCTGCCCGGAACGTGCCATCACCGCCAACGACCACACAACCATCCATCCCTTCATTTTTAAGCGCTTCAATAGCTTTTTTCCTACCGGCTTCTTCATACATCTCAGGACATCGCGAGGTTTCCAGAATGGTCCCGCCTCTCTGTATAATATTCGCCACCGAGCGCCGGGAGAACTTCTGGAACTCACCATTAATCAGGCCTGAGTAGCCCCGCCTTATGCCGACAATTTCCAGGCCATGAAAGACCGCACAGCGCACGATAGCCCGTATGGCGGCATTCATTCCGGGTGCATCACCACCACTGGTCAATACGCCAATTTTCTTAAACTGCTTCTTCATCCTGTATATAAGTTAGCAAAATTGTACTTAATGCACAATGCGTAGAAATACTACTTTCCCTCAGCAGACTCCAACGCCTTCAAATAAAAACGCTCCGCATATTCCTTGGCCATCCGGCTGGTATTGAAGAACGGAGAATTCGAGCGTATGGTCTCCTTCATCATCTTAACCCAACCCAGGGGTGTACCAGCCGTATCGAAATCATAAAACAGAGGAACAATTTTATTTTCAAGCAGGTCGTAGATCGTATTGGCAGTGTGATCATCCTGTTCCTCAAGGCTGATATTTGCTTTCTCTTCTATACCCCACCCGTTATAGCCATTATAAGCTTCAAACCACCATCCATCCAGCACACTCAAATTTAAAACGCCGTTCATCGAGGCTTTCTGACCGCTGGTGCCACTCGCTTCCATCAGAAAACGGGGGGTATTCAACCACACATCCACTCCACTCACCAGATCCCTGGCTAAATGCATATCATAATCTTCTACAAAGGCTATCCTTCCACCGAATTGGGGATCTTTAGCCAGATTATATACCTGCTGCATCAATCTTTTCCCATCTTCATCGTTAGGATGCGCCTTGCCGGCAAAAACAATCTGAACCGGCTGAAGGTCCCGATTGATAATTTTCTTCAGCCTCTCGATGTTCCTGAAAATCAACGTGGGTCTTTTGTAGCCGGTAAACCGCCTGCAGTATCCAATGGTCAAGGCCTCCGAATCCAGCAGGGCACCCATTGCCAGTGGCTGAATTGGAGCCACGTTTGACTGTGACCATCTGTGTCTTGCCCTATCCAATATTGCACCAATGAGTTTGAGCTTCAACCACCGGTGCATGTTCCACATAGCTTGATCAGGAATATTGTGTATATTTTCCCACATTGACAACTCATCTTGCCGCTTAATCCAATCGTCCGCTAAATACGTCTTAAACAGCAGGTCGAACTGGGGTGCCAGCCAAGTGGGGGCATGAACTCCATTTGTTATCGAGCTGATCGGCACATTCTCTTCAGGTAAATCAGGCCATAGCGGATGCCACATCTTTCTGCAAACCTGGCCATGGAGTTTACTAACGCCATTTGAAAAACCGGCTAATCCCAAACTGAGTACAGTCATGTTAAACGACGACCTATCCGAATCAAGAGTACCGAACTTCATAAACCTGTCCCGATCAAGGCCAAGCTGTCCCCAATAGTTATGAAAATATTTATCGACAAGGTCTATAGAGAAGGCGTCGTTGCCCGCCGGCACCGGTGTATGTGTTGTAAATATTGTGGAGGCTCGTACAGCGCTGGTGGCATCCTCCAATGAAATACCCTTCTGGACCATCTCACGAATACGCTCCACCATCATAAATGACGTGTGCCCTTCATTAGCATGCCATATTGACGGGTTTATACCCAAAGCTCTCAATATCCGAACACCACCCAATCCAATGACCAATTCCTGCAACAAACGAATTTCCCTGTCTCCACCGTATAGCCTGGCTGAAAGCCCACGATATGCCTGAGGGTTTTCATCCAAGTTGGTATCCAGCAAATATAGCGTTACACGACCAAGGTTGACCTTCCAGGCGGAAACGAATACGGATATACTGTCAAGGGGAACAGATACAGTCAGTAATTTACCGTCAGGTGCGATCACGCGTGAGACCGCTACATTCTTGAAATTCAACTGGTCATAGACCTCATTTTGCCAGCCTTCCTGCGAGACAAACTGGTGGAAATAACCCTGTGGGTACATGAAGCCAACACCCACCAACGGTATCCCAAGATCGCTCATTTCCTTGCAGTAGTCACCAGCCAGCACACCCAAACCACCAGCATACAAAGGAAGCGAATTATGTACGGCAAATTCCAGCGAGAAATACGCGGTTAACTTATTCAGATGTTCAGAATGATTATTAGCAAACCATGTATCGGACGGCGATATACCAGTCCGGTACTCCTTCATACAGGCATCATACCTGCGAAGATAATCAGCATCCGCCGCACTGGCCACAAGCTGGTAGTAGTAAATCCCATTCAGAAAAGCAACAGGATTGTGCTCAGTGGACTTCCATAATGACCTGTCCAGCTTTTTGAACAGCTGCCTGGCATCTGAATGCCAACTCCACCAAAGGTTATACGCAACCTCGCCAAGTCCTTCAATTCGCTCAGGAATTTTAAGTTTACTTATGGAATCCATTAAAGAACCCAGCCAACCTAAATATCAAACGTCTCACTATACCCAACAATAATGTTAATTATAAGGAAATGGCCTTTCACTTTACAAACAACTCTCCAAATATTACTTTGCACACAAATAATTAAACCTGTATACTTAATACGGTTGCATAGTAAATCATAGCTTATAAGAGGTTTCTTATATGAAGATAAACGTCATGCAGGACGTATTACAGGCAAATGACAGAATTGCCGGGGAAAACAGGCAGCTATTCAAGAAAAACCGGAACCTGGTCCTGAACTTGATGAGCTCGCCCGGCGCAGGAAAGACATCATTACTGGAAAAGACCGCTGAGAAACTGGCGGGCAAATTGAGGCTCGGTGTTGTGGTGGGCGATATTGAAACGACCAGGGATGCAGATAGAATCGCTAAGTATCACATCCCCGCCATACAACTCACCACAGGCACAGCCTGCCACCTTGATGCCAATATGGTAGCATTGGCCTTGCCGCATTTATCGCTTGATAAAATAGATATACTGGTAGTGGAGAACGTCGGTAACCTGGTATGCCCAGCCGAATTTATAGTCGGCGAGGACTACAAGATCATGATCTTGAGCGTGACCGAAGGCGACGAAAAGCCGCTAAAGTACCCGCTGATGTTCCGTGAATCCTCCTTGATGCTGATAAATAAGATAGACCTGTTGCAATATACCAACTTCAATCTAAAAGAGGCCAAATCCAACGCCCGCAAGATAAATCCTGATATCGATATTATTGAGATATCATGCACTAAAGGTACCGGCCTAGATGAATGGATTTCCTGGCTGACCGCTCACTATCAGAAAAAGCTGGGTGATCTGACTAATGCATGAAATGGGCATTGCCCAGAATATCCTGGAAATTGCACTGGAAGCCGCTAAAAGGGAAGGAGCAACTAAAATTATCAGGATCGACCTGGTAGCCGGCGAATTGCGCGGCCTCGTTCCCATGCAAATGACTTTCTGCTTCGGCATAGTTGCCCAGAACACAATCGCCAGCTCGGCATATTTAAATATAGAAGAGACCCCCGTAACAGCCCACTGCGATGACTGCGGCGCCGATTTCAAGGTAGAAGAATACAAATATTTATGCCCAAAATGCGGAAGCGCCAAGGTGCAAGTAACGGGCGGGTCCGAACTCCGCGTCAAAGATATTGAGATAGAATAACCCCCCCCCTGTATCCAGTGTCGTTCCTCAACGATACGCTTGCGAACTCAGCAACCGCGCATTCTTCCAATAACTGTTTGACCTTTTCCGTCGTTGAATCCCCTCGCCGTTCATTATCAGTTGTATGTACCGTTCATTAATGAGATGCTCGCCTATTCAGTCTCGTCCTGTGCAAGAAATCATCGTGTTCCCCAGTCTCGCCTTGCTTTAGAAGATACCAGTGCTTGACATTTTTTATTGATTGATGTCTAATTGAACACGATTCAGTTAGGTTGTCGGGCGTTTCGGTTGCACCAACCTGTGGCGGTATATAGATATGTTCCGCCGGTTGGATTTTTACAATTGGCAGCTCAATTACGTTGACGCTCGTGTGTGGCATAAACTTGGCCGACTAATTAAAACGAATGTGAGGTAGGTCATGACAGAAAATCAGCAGGTCTCAGGGCCCAACACCATCGGAGACACAGAACGAGTCCCTCTGGGCGTGAAATTTGGTTACGGAATCGGCGATTTCGCCTTCAATCTGGCATTTCAGGTTACAGCTGTTTTCCTAATCTATTTCTACACCGATGTATTCTTGGTAAGTGCAGCAGTTGCCGGCACTATCTTTCTTGTATCGAAAATATGGGATGCTGCTTTCGATCCGGTCATGGGATACATTTGCGACCATACAAAGTCACGCTGGGGTAAAAAACGGCCTTACCTGCTGTTCGGCTCGATACTGTTGGGTATTTCGCTGGTTCTACTTTTTGCCGGTCCCAACCTTTCAGAGTCAGACCGGGTATTATACGCATTCTTTACATTCATATTTTTCTGTTCAGCAATCTCTGTGGCAAATGTTCCCTACGGTGCTCTTACAGCGGATCTATCGCTTGATACACGCGAGAGGTCGTCGATCTCCGGTTATCGCATGACCTTCGCACTCCTGGGAACGCTCACTGCGGCCGGTGTGACGAAACTGTTAGTAAGTAGTTTCGGTAATGAATTGACCGGATTCAGGGCAATGGGTGTCATTTACGCTGTCATTATTGTTGTCATACTGCTGGTTACATTCGCAACCGTAAAAGAGAGGGGTTTCTCTTCGGGTGAGATCAAACAGTCCTTTAAAAAGGATCTAGCCCTGGTAGTAAAAAATGGCCCCTTTCTCATTCTTACAGGCGCGACATTGCTAGTGATGGTCGCAGTCAATACGCTGGCAGCAGTTGTAAACTATTACTTCAAATATAACCTCCAGGCCGAAGGTATGATACCCATCGCTTTTCTCGTACTCTTTGTCACTGCTGCTATTTTCCTGCCCCTCTTCGTGTTTATTTCCAATAAGCGCAGCAAAAAGTTCGCCTTCAGCATAGGCATGGCTATTTTTGCAATCGCCTTGGTCCTTTTGTACTTTCTCGGGGAGAAAGGACTTGAATATACAATTCCGATCCTGTTTGTGGCTGGCGTAGGAATGGCAACCGTTTTTCTATGCCCCTGGGCTATGATTCCCGATACAGTTGAATTTTCCGAATGGAAGACCGGGTTACGCCGGGAAGGAATAATTTACGGTTTCTTTTGGGTCAGCTTCAAAATAGGCGCCGCAATTGCAGGTTTTATTGCCGGTCAGGGGCTCAGCCTGGCCAACTATGTTCCAAATATCGTGCAGAGTGAGGGTACATTGTCAGTAATTAGACTTTTGATCACAATTGTGCCCCTTGCATTCATTCTGGCAAGCATTGTGCTCATATCCCGTTATCCTATTAATGCCGAAATGCACGCTAAAATGCTGACTGAGATCGGTGACCGCAAATCAAAATAATGGTGTTTACATGCTCCATCAAGGAGGTTTGAGTCATATGTATGTAGGGGAGGCATCAAGGCACTAAACTCCAATATTTAATTGTCATTTGATTCTGAGGTGAACTTGAAGGCAGTAATTAAAGAAAAAAAGGGTGTGGATAACATAGTATATAAAGACGTTGATATTCCGGAAATCAACGACGATGAGGTATTAATCAAGATTAAAGCTGCAGGTATTTGTGGAACAGATATACACATATTTTATGATGAATATCCATACTGGCCTCCAGTTATTTTGGGGCATGAATTTTCGGGAGTAATTGAAAATACAGGCAAGAATATTAAACATTTTATCGTAGGGGATAGGGTAACTTCAGAGCCCCATCAAAAATCATGCGGATATTGTAAATATTGCAGACTCGGCCTGATCCATCTTTGTGCTGAAAAAAGGTCCCCCGGATGGGGGATTGACGGCGCTATGACCTCCTATATTAAACTCCCAGAAAAATTGCTTCACAAAATTCCGGATAATATTTCATTTGTTGAAGGAGCGGTTATTGAACCAGCGTCTACAGTGACTCATGCAGTAATTGAAAGAGGAAAAATTAGACCGGAAGATTTTACGGTTGTAATTGGGCCCGGACCAATTGGATTAATTGCTGCCCAGGTTGCAAGAGCAGTCGGTGCAAAAAAAGTGATCGTGTGTGGAACTTCCGACTACAGACTGATAATCGCGAATCAGTTGGGTTTTAAAACTGTAAATGTCAAAAACAGTGATGTAAAGGAATTTGTTTTGTCCAATACCGGTGGCTTGGGTGCAGATATGGCAATAGATTGCAGTGGAACTGAAGATGGAATTAATACCGCAATTGAAGTTCTAGCAAAAAATGGGAAACTCTGTGCCATGGGGATGAGTGGTAAAGAATACATGAGTATCAAATGGAATAAAGCCATATTTAAAGAACTGGATATTTATACTTCTCTTAGTTCTACTTATACATCGTGGAAATATGTTATATCCATGCTCGAAGAGAGCAAGATAGATTTGTTAAAGATAGTCTCTCATAAATTCCCCCTATCCCAGTATCGAGCGGCACTTAAGCTGGCTATCGATAAAAAGGGAGTGAAAGTAGTATTAATTCCAGATGAGGAGTGGGGTAATGAAGTTTCAGGGTAAGTCCATGTTTTGGGCGGGCAATGAAAACATTAGAGAAGATGAATTAATTATTGATAATGTTAACGACGATGAAGCCATAGTCAAAGTATCTTATTGTGGAATCTGCGGAACAGATATTTCCATTTTTGCTGGTAGGCACCCAAGATCAAAATCGCCATTGATTCTGGGGCATGAATTTTCGGGCATCATTGAATATGCCAAGGACCCTGCATTCCAAAAGGGAGCGAAGGTTGTAATTAATCCTTTAATTTCATGCGGAAAGTGCTGGCCGTGCAGCAATAATTTACGACATGTCTGTCAAAACCTCAGACTGATAGGGATCGATTTTAATGGTGGTTTTTCAACTTACGTAAAAGTTCCTGTAGAAAATATTTTACGATTACCAGACGATTATGATTTATTGTCAGCTGCAATTGTTGAACCGTTTGCAACTGCCGTCCATTCCTTCAATAGATCAAAGCCAGTAAGTAATGATGATTTTATTTTCATTTTTGGTGCCGGGCCAATAGGTTTGGCGACTGCCCTTTACTTCCAGTCTAAAGGATTCGGAAGAATATATATAAGCGAAATAAGTGATTATAGAAGAGAAGTCGCTACAAAGTTCGATTTGAATGTTTTTGATCCGTCGTCTGGAGACATAGTCCGCAAAGTGACGGAACTTACTTCAAGTAAATTGGCAGATATAGTTGTAGAAGCGACAGGTACCAGCGAGCCGATCTCTCAAATGGTTTCACTTGGAAGAACACGGGGAAAAATCATGATAGTCGGTGTTAGCCATAAGCCGCTAAATGTTGATCTGATGAATGTTAATTTTAAAGAATTACAACTGATTGGCTGCAGAGTATATGACAAGGATGATTTCCTGGAATCAATTAATTTTGTTAGAGAAAACAAGGTAATACTCAAGAAATATATTTCTCACATTTTAAGGCTTAAGGATTTGAAGGAAGGTATCAATTTAGCCAGAAATGCTCAAAATTCTCTAAAGGTGGTAATTGAGATTGCTTAAGGTGTATTGCACTGACTACGATTATTCTGATCTTAATATAGAGAGAAATATCTACAGTAAGTATGATGTAGAGTTCATTCCACTACTATGCAAAAATGAAGACGACCTAATCAGCCTGGCAAGAGACGCCGACGGACTTCACAATCAATATTTAAAAATTACTGAAAGGACTTTCGCCAATCTAAAGAATCTGAAAGTCATTGCAAGATATGGCGTGGGTCTGGACAGTATAGATCTCGAACAGGCAAGAAAATATAGTGTTAAAGTAAAAAATGTTCCTTGTTACTGCGTCGATGAGGTTTCTAATCATTGCCTGAGCATGCTTTTGAGTTTTCTCAGAAAACTCAAAAGATCTGACATGATTATAAGAAAGGGCATATGGGATTTTAATAAGCTCAGGCCAATACATGAATTTGGATATTACACCGTTGGTATTATTGGATTCGGCAAAATTGGCAGTGCTTTAGGAAAAAAACTAGTATCGCTAGGATTTAGTAAAATACTCGTCTACGATATAGACAGGAAGGTCATTGATAAATTTGAGTGTAAAGATAAGGTCTTTTTTTCAGAACTGGACCCACTGCTTTCAGACTCGGACTTTATTGTCTTAAATCTGCCACTTAATAAAAATACGTATCACCTGATTGACAAGGATAAGATCAAATTATTAAAAAATGATGCGACCATTATTAATGCGGCAAGAGGCGGAATTATTTCCGAAGTTGACCTATTTAATTTCCTCAAGAACAATCCCGATTCAAACGCAGGACTCGATGTGCTGGAGCAAGAGGGTGATAGCGTTACGAAAAACGAGTTGCTAAAACTTGATAACGTAGTTTTTTCACCTCACATTGCATACTATTCCGAAGAAGCCCTGCAAAGGCTTAGACAAAGCACCTCTTTTAATGTACTTGCAGAATTGCTGGGAACATCGTTCAAAAATAGGGATTTATAGAAGGGCATGATATGTCAAGATTCTTAAAATTGCAGACACTCAATTTAATGGAAGAAATAGGATTAATTCCAGTTTTTTATAACAATGACTTGGATATTTGCACAAATATAGTGAAGACCTGTTCAAACGCGGGGGCCAAACTTGTGGAATTTACCAACAGGGGCGATGGTGCGATAGAAGTTTTCAAAGAAATTGAGAAATATACGGCCGCCAACTATCCGGACGTCTCTCTGGGAGCAGGTTCTATAATAGATGCTTCGACGGCAGCACTATATATTTCTTACGGAGCAAATTTTATAGTAGGTCCTGCGTTTGACGTCAATACTGCACTAATTTGTAATAAAAGAAACATACCTTATTGCCCCGGTTGTGCAACTGCCACCGAAATAATTAATGCCTATTCTTATGGTGTAGATATTGTAAAGATATTCCCTGCGGATCTTGTCGGCGGTCCGGAGTTTGTAAAAGCAATAAAAGGTCCCTGCCCATGGGTAAAAATAATGCCAACAGGAGGTGTTAACCCGAATAGAGAATCCCTTGAAAAATGGTTTAAATCGGGAATCGTCTGTGCTGGAATAGGATCGAATTTGATAACAAAAGACATTATAAATAACAGAGACTACGACAGACTAACAGAAGCTATTAGAAATGTCGTAGCGATAATTAAGGAAATTAAAACGGGGTTAGGCGACAGTTTCCATGAATAATGATTTAGCAATAAGAACTAAGTCCGAGTGCCAATGGGATGAAATTTCCCTGGGCGAAGTAATGATAAGATTTGATCCCGTAGACGAAAGGATAAGGACAACCCGAAACTTTAGAGTATGGGAAGGTGGAGGAGAATACAACGTAGCGAGGGGCCTAAGAAAATGTTTTGGTCTATCAACCGCAGTTATCACAGCCATACCTGACAATGATATAGGTTATTTATTGTTGGATCTCATTAATCAGGGCTCAGTCGACACCAGGTACATTAAGTACTTCCCCTTTGACGGCATTGGAAGGAATGTAAGAGTTGGATTGAATTTTACAGAAAGAGGGTTTGGCATACGAGGTGCTCTGGGTGTCTCTGACAGAGCAAATTCTGCTGCGTCAAAAATGAAATCAGATGATTTTGACTGGGAAACAATATTCGGAAAAGATGGCGTAAGGTGGTTTCATACCGGCGGGATTTTTGCTGCACTTTCTGAAACTACTGCAGAAACTATAATTACCGCTGCCAAAGCAGCAAAAAAATTCGGAACAATCATCAGTTATGACTTAAATTTCAGGCCTTCCCTATGGAAATCGATAGGCGGTGTGGAAAAAGCAAAAGACATCAACAGAGAGATTGCAAAATACGTGGATGTAATTATTGGCAATGAAGAAGATTTTACACTGGCTCTGGGTTTTGAAGTAAAGGGCCTTGATAGCAATATTTCCAGCATTGACACTGAAAATTACAAGAGAATGATTAATAAGGTAACCAGAGAATTCCCCAATTTAAAGGCAGCTGCCACGACTTTAAGAGTTGTTAAGTCAGCAACAATCAATGATTGGGGTGCAATCTTGTATTACAAAGATAATTTCTATCAGTCAATAAATAGAGAAAATCTCGAAGTACTCGATAGGGTTGGCGGAGGTGACAGCTTTGTATCCGGATTAATTTACGGATTTTTGACTGATAAGACGCCCCAGGAAACCGTAGACTATGGCGCCGCTCACGGAGCTTTGGCCATGACAACACCGGGTGACACTTCTATGGCATCGCTAAAGGAAGTGGAGAAGCTTGTTAAGGGCGGATCTGCCAGAGTAGAAAGATAAAACATATAAGAAGACATATGTTTAAAACAGCTTTTAGTTTATCGCCTTTAAAAACCAACTTTGGACCCATGTTATTTTCCGGTAACCTTAACGAAGGGTTTGAGGTAGCTAAAGATTTAAATTATGACGGTGTTGAATTAAGCATAAGAAATCCTTTGGACCTGGACAAAAAAGACATTATGGAAAGATCCAGAAGTCTCGGGCTGGATATTTATGCTATAGCCACAGGTCAATCATACTACAATGATGGTTTTTCTTTTTCCGCTGAAGATGTAAATCAGAGAAATAATGCCATTAGACGAATAAAAGATAATGTAGATTTTGCTGAAATCCTGAACTGCAAGATCATTATTGGGGGAATTCTAGGGAATATCAGAGAGAAATTCGGTTCTGGCTCTGATAACGAAAAAAGGGTAATAGATTCATTTTTCCCATGCCTTGATTACGCAAAAAAGAAGCACGTAACAATTCTATTTGAACCCATTAACAGATACGAAACTTTATTTATAAATACGATAGAAGAAGGAAAGGAATTTCTAAAGGTCTTCAATTACGACAATTTGAAGTTAATTCCAGATACTTTCCATATGAATATTGAGGAATCGTCATTGGAAAAAAGTCTCAGGGATAATATTGAGTTTATTGGTTATATTCATTTAGTTGACAGCAATAGACGGGCACCAGGATTCGGCCACACAGATTTTAGGAGCATCCTAAAAACTTTAAATGAAACAAAATACGATGGCGTAATTTGCTGCGAGATTCTGCCTTTGCCGGATAGTTTTTCAGCAGCAAAACAAGCGATCAGGTATATAAAAAGTATTATTTAAGACTATTTTGAGTGCAAAAGTTACGCTGCACAACAGAAAGACAAACGGATAGTATTTTTAAGCAATAAATTTAGTGATAAATGTAAAGAGGAAAGGCTATGAAAGGACTTGCAGGAAAGACGGCAGTTGTAACTGGTGGGTCAAGAGGAATCGGATATGCGTGTGTTCAGCGGTTATTGGAGGAAGGAGTAAAAGTACTTTTTACCGGTAGAAACCAATCAAGCGGTGCAAAAGCAGTTGAAGAACTTAACAGAAAGCACCGAGATGTATATTTTCTCTGTGGTGATATGAAAAATGAAGATTTTTGCGTACAAACAATTAAAACAGCAATTGAACAATTCGGAAGGCTGGATTACTTATTAAACAACGCATTTCCATTTACGTCAAAGTCCGTAGATGCAACAAGAGAGGATTGGCTACATACAATGGAATCGGGACCTATAGCTTATGCGACAATGATGCAATATTACGTTAAGTTAAGAGGAAAAGATATTCCCGGTTCAATAGTTAATATGTCAAGTATCTCGGGACACATAGCTCAACCAGGTAGATGGACATATAATGCAGCAAAAGGCGCCGTCGGTATGCTTACCAAGTGCGCTGCTTTTGACCTTGCCCCCAAAATAAGAGTAAACACTGTTAGTCCCGCCTGGGTATGGACGGATGAAGTGGCAAAGGCGACATATGGCCAGGGACGGGCTAAATGGGAACCGACATGGGGGAAATTCCACCTACTCAGAAAGCTTGCTGAACCTGAAGAGATAGCATCTGTTGTAGCGTTTTTATTCAGTGATGACGCCAGCGTAATAACGGGCGCGGACATATATGCAGATGGAGGATATCTTAGTATGGGCAGCGAAGGCCTGGGTGATTCATCGAGCTTCGCAGGGAGTGACTAATATTAATACATATAAGATTAAAGACTTGCACACAAATTGACTGCTTTGACAGCATACGATTAATCCTAAAATCGTAACGGAATTAATTCTACCAGGGAAGGGAAAAGTCATAATTGGATAGAATTATTGATTTAACCGCAGAAATGTTCAATGGTGCTCCAACAATGCCCATGGACCCCAAATTTTCAATGACGGAGCACTGCAATCTCAATAACCTGGGTTATAATCTTTCACGAGTTACTTTTTCAACTCATCAGGGGACCCATATAGATGCACCTTTTCATTTTTTCATTGGTGGTGAAACTGTTGACAAAATCGATCCAAAAAGGTGTGTAGTACGAGCTATAAAGGTAAATCTCACATATAAAAAACCGAAGGAAGCTATCATAATAGATGATTTACGTAAGTATATACCTCAAATAGATAAGGGTTTGTGTATTTTACTGCAGACCGGTTGGGATAAAGTGTTCCCCAAAAAGGAGTTTTTTTCGGATTTTCCTTATGTTTCAACTGAACTTGCGGCATGGTTGGCAGAAAAGAAAGTTGGTCTTGTAGGTATGGATACGCCCACACCTAATTGCATAGATTGGAAGATAGTTCATGAGACTTTTCTGAGTAATAACATATTAATTGTGGAAGGCCTGACAAATTTGGACAAACTCAATAGCGAGGAATTTACGTTTATTGCTTTGCCGCTAAAATTCAAAGGCGGCGACGGGTCCCCGGTTCGTGCCGTTGCTATACTGGACGATTAGTTGCTAAAAAGCAGTTATTTTTACTTATTAAGCTATTTATTTCTTTAAAAAATGTAGTCAGAAAGGAAGTGAGTATTGTGTCCGTATTAAAACCAAAGATAGGGGTTATGGCTATAGCAAATGGGGCTTATTTTCCACAATTTCCTGATTTAAAAGAAAAGCTTACAAAGCAACACAAAATAGTATTGGCAAAATTTGGCAAAGAATATGATGTTGTTTCTGTGGGTATGGTGGACTCAGAGGCGACGTCTGTTAAGGCCGCTGCGATATTCCGTGCTCAGGACGTAGATATTGTTTTTTGCCATTGCACCACTTACTCTACTTCTTCTAATATGCTACCAGCGGTAAAAGACCTTGACGTTTCAGTTGTACTTCTTAATATCCAGCATGTATCAGCACTTGATACCAATAAGGCAACACATATGGAGGATTGGATAGCTGATGGCTTCTCCTGTGGATGCGTTCCTGAAATGGTATCAGTGCTACGCAGGGCAGGAAAGCGATACAGTGTGATTACCGGATATCTTGAAGGTGATGACGTTGTGGATAAAGAGATTGATAAATGGTGCAGGGCATCAGCAGTACGTAGGAAACTGCGCAATACCAATTTGGGACTTATCGGACGCCCATATCCCGGAATGATGGATCTCTATATGGATGAGACCAAATTATTCTTAAGCCTTGGGGTTTACACTGAAATGCTTGAATTGGGCGATATCATTAAAGCATCCAAAGGTATATTTAAAGCTAGAATTAAAGCACAAACAGAAAAAATCATGTCGACTTTTGAAATATTTGAAGGCATAAGCGCAGATAATTTAGCAGAACTCGCGTCTTATGTTTGTGGGCTTGAAAATTTAGCTCATGAAAAAAATATTTCTGCATTTGCGAGCCATTATGGCGATGCGCATGGGGAAGAAGGTAAACTCATATCAGTTTTAAATCCTGCGTGTTCTATGCTTATAGGCCAGGGGATTGCATGGGCTGTAGAGGGAGATATGAAAGTTGCCCTGGCTATGTCTATGTTGAGGACCATAGGCGGTACCGGAACGTTGGCAGAACTTTATTCGTTAGATTTTGATAATGATATATGCATTATAGGGCATAGCGGTTCCGGCGACCCTGCAATATCCCACAGGAAACCTTTAATGAAAATTACTGAAGTATTTCACGGTAAAAGTGGAGGCGGATATCTAACGCAGTTCTATCCCAAATTCGGCGGCGTTACGCTGCTTGCACTAACACAAGATGAGACTGGCGGCTATAGGATGGTAGCAGCAGAGGGTATAAATAAAGATGGTCCGATACTACAGTTTGGTGACACCAATTGCAGAGTGGCATTTTCTACAGGGTTAAGAGAGTTTGTAAATAAATGGTGCCTTACGGGTCCGACACATCACTTCGCGTTAGGCAGCGGATTACATATCGACACTATAAAATGCGTTTCCAACATATTAAATATTCCTCTGGAAATAGTCTGCAGATAGTAACACTTTATTTAAGGGATTAGTGTTTACCGAACCACCTGTAATTGTGCAGTATCCAGGAGTTCATCTGACAACTGACCTACTCTGTCAGTAGGTCAGTTGTCTTTTAGTCATACAGCAACACCCCTGATATAATGAATACAGTTCAACAAAGCTAGTTTATTATTTAAGGGATGAATATGAGAGCGAGAACGGTTGAAGCCAAACAGCAAAAGAAGCAACAGATCCTTGAGGCAGCGAAGGAGCTTTTCTTCAGCAAAGGCTACTATGGCACAGCTATAGATATGATCGCTGATAAAGCCGGCGTGAGCACCGGGACCTTCTACCTTTACTATAAGAACAAAATAGAAATATATAAGGCCCTGCAAAATGAAGGCCTTGATATTCTTATCAATAAGATTACAAAGTCTATATCATGGCCCGGGATGAGTCCCCTGGCGAAAATCTCGGAGATTGCCCGGACCTATTTGCTTTACTACAATGACCATAGGGAATATTTTGAAATAATTTCGATACTGAGCGCTACACCTGATGAGCTCAAGGAAACGCAAACAGAAATCAGCGGGATCATAGATAATAAGGCACATAATCTATTGAAAGTGATTGAAGGTGTATTGAAAGAAGGTATAAAAAATGGTGAATTTATCCCGATGGATACATGGAAAGCAACAAACGTGTTCTGGGGCTTAATGGATGGCCTTATTCTACTTGCCGAACGGAATAATACAGTGAACGTGATAGGGGTTGGCCTGGAAGAGCTGATTAAACAGGGACTTAAAATGGCATTCTACGGTATAGTAAAACAAAGTCCGGATAATAATGAGAAGTAATGGTGCGGTGTGTCTTGTAACCGGCTGAAATATAATAGTATGATCTCATGGCGGAGTATAATTCCGCCCTCATCATTCTCCATTCGGCGGGTCTCAACAATTCACCTGGCATATTTAAAATGATATGCCAACGCTCAGTTAAATAATTTCACCCTGTACTGAAAGATGCCAGCACTTGACATTATTATCCGGATGATGTCTAATTGAACCAGATTCAGTTAGAGTTTCCAGTCGATAGTCTACTCAATTCCCCGTTATATTATTGATACTGAAATGCACAGTAAAATGCTAGATGAGGCCGGAGGCCGTGAATTTAAAAGATAGTACCTTCGTTCATTTCATCGGAGCAGGAGGTATCAGATGCATATAAAGAATGAGTCATCAGAACGCATAAAACGGATTCGGCGCAGGTATCTTGACGACGTGCCAGGCATTTCCATTGAACGTGCGCGATATTATACAGAGAAATGGCGCGAAACGGAGACCGGCGGTTATTCGCTGCCCGTACGGGTGGCCCTCTCTATGAAAAATGTGTATGAGAAAATGCATATTAACGTGGACCCTGACGATAGGATATGCGGTACCTGGACCGAGTATTATCTTGGCATTCCTATCGACATTGAAAGGGGGCTTTTCAATGAAACACTAAGAATTGAGCTTGACGCGCTTTCCATGGCCGTGCACCTTCTCAGATTCAACCTGAGATTCCTACGCAGCATGATCCCGCGTTACGGTTTACTGACCCTATACAGGAATATGAGGCACACGGCGGATATAGGGGCGGCAATACCTAGTATCGGATTGAGCCCGATGCACAAACGTAAGATCAATCCATATAAAATAGCGCCAGAGGACAAAAAGGAACTGCATCAGGAACTGCTCCCTTACTGGAAGGGGAGTAGCATCGCTGATCTTCTCAAATCGGCCATGGATAGTTCGGATGTCTATACGGGCGACATCCTCGGCTTCTCGGCTGCGCTGCCCTCCTCGACCTCCCGTAACGACACAATAATCTCAACCGGGTGTGCAATGGGCACATGGCAGGGCCATTTGATCCTGGACCATGAGACGCCTCTGAAAAAGGGGCTGCTGGCAATGCGTGAAGACTTAAAAGAGCGTCTGAACCGAGAGGATTTATCGCATGATCAACGTGAATTCCTGAAATCCATTGACGTTTCCTTAGAAGGGGTTATCGCTTATGCCGGGCGGCTGGTGGAAACGATATCACGGGAACTCGAGCGGAACAAAGACCCCCAGAGAGCAAGCATATTGCAGCAGCAACTTGAAACATGCAAAAGAGTCCCGCTGTACACTCCGCGGAGCTTCAAGGAGGCTGTCCAATCATATTGGACTGTGAAAACCGCCGTCGAGCTTGCGATGCCATTCAACGTGCATGCGCCTGGAAGGTTGGACCAATTATTCTACCCGTATTATCGCAAGGATATCGAAGATGGTGTGATCACCAGGGAAGAAGCATGTGAGTTGCTCGAGGAACTCTTTCTCAAAGTCATGAGCCACAATATGAGGCCGTATTCCAATTTCACCAGTTATTTTACCCAGCGGTACGAAGGTTCTGAGCCCGTAACAATGGGAGGGCTAACCGCTGACGCGAAGGATGCCACTAATGACCTCACATATGTTATGCTGGAAGCCGCAGCCGATTCGAAGGCGGCACTGAATTTCGGTGTGCGGCTGCATAAGGATTCTCCCTCCGAGCTTTTCCTGAAGATTGCCCAGCTTCAACACGAGGGGAATTCCAGCATATCGGTTATGAACGATGAGGTGTGCATCAAAGCTCTGGAAAAGCGCGGGTTTTCGCACGAGGATGCACTTGGATATGCTATTACCGGTTGTGTTGACATGGTGGTACCGGGCAAAACCGGCGGAGAAGCATTCTCAGCGCTGTTATTAAGCAGGGTTCTCGACATGACGCTGCGCGACGGTGACTCACAGACACTGATCGGCATGGTTGAAGGCATTGGAATTAAGACCGGAGACCCGGATACATTCACAACCTTCGACCAACTGGTAGATGCGTTTGTGGCACAAACAGCCTTTCAGATCAAAAAGATCGCTAAGGCAACACACATACGGGATAAGCTATACGCCGAACACCTGCCTGCGCCTTATATCTCGGTGTTCATCAAAGGATGTACGGATAATTACAGGGATGTGACGGCCGGCGGAGCCGAATATGACCTGGAAGGCATCCTCTTTATGAATAGCATCGCAAATGTCGTGGACTCGCTCTTCGTTGCGAAAAAACTCATCTTCGAGCAAAAGAGATTTACGTTCAAAGAGCTTCTAAATGCCATGGATAAGAACTTCAAGGGATATGAGAATATCTACGGCTGGATAAAAGAATTGGATGGTAAATGGGGCAACGGGAATCCGGAGTCGGACGCCATAGCGCACGACGTGACAAAGCGTATTTTCGAAGAGACTTTCGGCTACCGGACGTATAAAGGTGGTTTTTATGCCCCCTTTGTTAACAGCATGACCACACATACGTATGACGGCCGTATTTCGACGGCCACTCCCGATGGCAGGAAGGCCGCAAAACCATATGCAGCCAGTTGTAATCCTTACAACGTGGAAAAATGCGGCATTACCGGTGTATTGCGCTCCGTGGCGGCCATCGATTTCTCCAACGTGATGGGATGTGCGGTAAATGTCAGGATGCACCCATCTGCGATCGGCCAGACCGAAGAAGCCAGGAAGAAATGGGTGGCGCTTCTGAAGACATATTTCCAGTTGGGTGGCGAACAGCTTCAACCCACGGTCGTTTCCACTGAGGTCCTGAGAGCGGCACAAAAGGACCGGGAGAATTACCGCGATGTTATCGTCAAAGTGGGTGGTTACAGCGCGTATTTTGTAGACCTGGGATATGAAATCCAGAATGAAATCATCGAGAGGACAGAACACAGGGGAGTTTAAGATATTTCATGAAGGGCTTGGTTTTCGATATACAGTACTACGCGATGTACGACGGCCCCGGCATACGCAGTACAATTTTCCTGAAAGGGTGTCCACTTCACTGTCTGTGGTGTCACAATCCAGAGTCGCAGTCTGTCAAGGCGGAGATATCGTATTTTGCAGAAAGATGTGTCCGCTGCGGCACATGCGTCAAAGCCTGCCCGCAGGCAGCGCTGAGCATGACTAAAAAAGGGGTCCTGCGGAATCGAGATAAATGCACCGTTTGCGGCAAATGCGCCTCAGCTTGCCCCAACAATGTCATCGAAAAGATCGGGCATGAGTACGAGCTGGAGGAAATAGCCCTGCTAGCATCAAGGGACAGAAATTTCTACGAAACTTCGGGGGGAGGAGTTACTGTAACAGGGGGGGAGCCGACAATTCAGGCGCCGTTTCTTTTTACCCTTTTAAAACGGCTAAAGACATCGGGTATCCATACGGCTGTAGAAACCTGTGGGCATTTCAAGAGGGACTCTCTTGTGAAACTCGAGGAACTCTCTGATCTTACTCTATTCGACATCAAACATTCCGATTCCAATAAACACAGGCAATTCACCGGCGTAGGTAACGAGTTAATACTGGATAACTTTAAATACCTCATTGAAAGAGCTGGCATGTCGCGAATCATACCGCGCATCCCTCTCATCCCGGGATTCAATACAGATGCAGAATCACAGCATTGCATTATGTCATTTCTTGAAGAAGCCGGCTATACCGGGCCAGTACATCTTATGCCATATAACAACATGGCTAAAAGCAAGTATAAGAAAATTGGCAGGGGACAGGAGTATTGTGACTTCGGCGATCTCACCGATGCTATGAAGTCGGAAATATCTATGATAGCCAAAGCACATGGTTATGCTCCAGTTCTGAATGAATAACATCACGACTATACTGTAGACAAGTTCATGATACCCTCTTTCAAATCCAATTTACTAAGGATGCTCACATACCATTGATTTGTGGTTTTTCTATGTTATAATATTAATTGACCAATCAATTAACAGGTATTTCAGCCAGCCGGGGGCGCACCGTCCGATAGTATTTAACGATATATGCATGCCCGGAACCGCCAGGGCAACGGAGTTTAAGAATGGATTTCGAGTTAAACGAAAATCAAAAAATGATCGCCAATACTGCGAAACAAATCGCGTCTGAATTCGGTCCGCAATACTGGCGGGAGAAGGACGAAAAAGGGGAGTTCGGCCAGGAATTCTGGAACGCTTTAGGTACAGCCGGTTTCACAGGGATAGTTATACCGGAAGAATACGGGGGTTCAGGCGGCGGGACCACGGAGCTGTTTATAGCCATGGAAGAACTGGCGGCAAACGGCTGCGGGATGGCCGGCGCATGGTACCTGATCCTTTCAGAGGTTTTTGGCGCTTTATCTATTTTGAGGCATGGAACACCAGAGCAGAAAAAGAAGTATCTCCCTTGGATAGCAAGCGGTGAACTCGAATTCTGCATGGCATTAACAGAACCCGATGCCGGATCCAATACATTAAATATAACGACGACAGCCAAAAAGGCCGGAGACCAATGGATAATCAGCGGCAACAAGACTTTCATCAGCGGAGCCGACAGGGCGAATGGCATGCTCATCATCGCACGCACAACCCCTCGGGAGGAAGTTTCACGCAAGACAGCCGGCTTAAGCCTGTTCCTGGCCGACCTGCCTAACAAATCAATAGAAGTCAACCCGATAAAAAAGCACGGCGTCAATTATTCTCACACCTGCACAGTATCTTTCAATGACCTGAAGCTACCCGCCAACGCATTAATGCCCCCCGAAAATAACGGATGGCACAGCATACTCGATACCCTGAACCCGGAACGCATGAGTTTCGTGGCTGTAGGGATAGGAATTGCCAGGCTTGCCATCAGCAAGGCAGTAGAATACGGGTGGGAAAGGAAAATTTTCGGCAATAACCCGATAGGAAGCTATCAATCACTCCAATTCCCGCTGGCAGAAGCCTATTCCTGTCTGGAAGCCGCCCGACTACTGAATTATAAAGCGTCCGGTTTATTTGACAGGGGCGCCGAAGCAGCAGAGGTAGGCGCAGCAGGCAATATGGCAAAGGCCATTGTTGTGGAGAACGCCACTAAAGCCGTATATTGGGCGATGCAGTTATTCGGCGGATATGGTTATGCACGTGAATACGATGTGGAAAGATGGTGGCGCGAGGTCAATCTTATCCGGCTGGCCCCCGTATCACAACAAATGACCCTGGCCTATATTGGCGAAAGGGTCCTCGGTCTTCCCAAAAGTTACGTTTCCTAGTTAATCCGATGGCACTAAAACTGAATAATACAGCACCACCTGGTAGCCCCAGTTATTGTGAACCGCCAGCAGCCGGTTACACATATGGCAGGTTAGATGGAAGTTGAGCGTGCATATTATATTGACAACAAAGTTATGCCTGTGGTATAAATTCCGGATCTCATATACTGAGCAGTTTTACATTGCAGTACAGATCTTCTCTATATTGACCCAGGAACCACAAAAGATGCGAGTAACAGATAGCAAACCAACTCAAATCAAGACCATGGTAAAGTGGGGAACTGAGGCAATGCCATTTCCAGCAATGTCGCGTTAACTAAGGGTAAAAGTACGAGAAAAGCACGGGAAAATACTCTCAGGAAATCCCGGCGGATCCCGGAACTATATAAGAACAACTAAATAAAGGAGGTATACGAATGTCCAAAAGAGTCGGCATAGTAGGCGCCGCGGTGACTCCGTTCAAGGCCAAATGGTACGAGAAGACATATTATGAACTCGCCCAGATGGCAACAAGAGAAGCGGTCAAAGATGCGGGAATCCCAATTAGTGATGTTGATGCAGTATTTTATGGGATTTACAACGACGTCTTTGAACGGACCTGTATCCCGGAACATCCCCTCCAGGGCCTGCTCGGCATGCAAAACAAATTCGGCATGAGGGTCAGCACAGGCGGCGCTACGGGCGCATATACCATTTCGGCAGCTCACGCTTACCTGGCAGCAGGCAGGTTTAAAACGGCACTGGTACTGGGTGTGGAAAAAGCCACCGATTGTTTCGACTTTATGTCTATGTCAGCCACGCCGGAAGTGCTCAAATCAATCGGCTGGTCGGCAGACAGCTTCTTTGAACAACGGTTGGGCTGGACGGCGGCCGACAGCTATGCCGAGGTTGTGCTGGCATATATGGATGAACATCCCGGCGACCTCAAGCCGCAGGTGACAGCGAAAATCTCCTCTGTTTTGAGTCAACAGGTCAAGGGCAATAAATACGCACAGAGGCAGCACGACCAGGTCACGCCGCAAGAAGTAATGAATTCCAGGCTGATTGTGTACCCATTCAGGGAATTGGAAGTCTGCGTATATACCGAAGGGGCAGCAGCCCTCATCCTGGCAGAAGAAGATACCGCCAAGAGAATATCCAAGAATACCGGCGTACCGGTAATCTGGATAACCGGGCTGGGTGAGGCCAACGAACATTCATTTGCAGGTAAGAACCAGAAGATCATGCCACGCATAATGTCCGACTACCTGGGGTCACACCGGGCCTACGAGATGGCAGGCATCAAAGACCCCAAAAAGTCAATAGAAATAGTAGAGCTTCACGACGCGTTTGTTCATCAGCTTGAGGTCAGTATGGCCGAGTTTGGCCTGGTACAGCGCGGCAGGGCTGATTCACTAATAGACGACGGCCTGATGCTCAAAGGCGGCAAATATAGCGTTAACCCATGCGGCGGCCTGATATATTGCGGCCATGCAGTCGGCGCCAGTAATATTATGTCAGCCTGGTCGGCCCGTAACGAGTTGATCAAACAAAAGAAAAAGACCGCCCTTGTTCATGGTACAGGAAGCACAATCGCCCAATACACAGCAATCTCCATATTGGAACATGATTAAGGGATGAAAGGAGATAGATAAAATGGCTAAGAAGAAAGAGAAATTAATACCTGCTGAATATATACCTGATGTCGGTTCACAGACTGTAGTCATCGAAGGAAAGAAATACCTGGTTGCCAATGATACAATGTACACCTTCTATCAGCGGAGCAAGGGAGAATTCTCTGAGTTTTTCCTGGCGTTGCGGGA
>Ga0182011_10000839_pt1 | contig 26896 bp, 21 predicted proteins | sample 711E1DmetaG_FD_120481 | JGI IMG/M metagenome (GOLD analysis project Ga0182011, IMG submission 120481) | Permafrost microbial communities from Stordalen Mire, Sweden - 711E1D metaG | ecosystem: Environmental > Terrestrial > Soil > Wetlands > Permafrost | place: Sweden: Stordalen | collected...
GATTCAGCCCAGGCTGCGCTTCAATTAGTCATCGATTACTTAATGGGGAAACTTCCTCCAGAGACCTGGTCGGGTGAAAACCTGAATTAGGTTTTTTCAAATGACGGAGAATATCTTATGACTGAAAAAAAGAAAGTATTAATCCTGACCGCTGATGCGGGTTTCGGGCATCGCAGCGCCGCAAATGCCGTGGCGGCAGCGATAGAAGAGAAATATCCAGATGAACTCAGTTACGAAATCATCAACCCGCTCGATGACCGCCGCACACCGGCTTTTTTGCGAGACAGCCAGACAGATTACACCAAATGGGTGCGTAATGTGCCTGAATTGTACCGCTTCGGTTATGATGCCAGCGACGCCCTGGTACCGACGGCCTTACTGGAGAGCTCTCTCTCGGTTCTGCTCAATGATGTCATGCGGGACATTTTGAAGAAATCTCAACCGGATGTCATCCTCAATACTTACCCAATGTACCCCCCTGCTCTTACGCCTATATTCCGTATAAAACGCTATAAGGTACCATTGTTTACTTCAATCACCGATCTATCGACCGTGCACCGTTTGTGGTTTCACCGCAAAGTGGATGGCTGCCTGGTGCCAAACAGTCTGGTCGCTGATCTGGCTACAAGCTACGGAGTGAACCCTGAAAAAGTGACCATCACAGGCATCCCCGTCAACCCCAGTGTGGTTCGTGAGACGCGCTCGAAGAATGAGATTCGAGCGGAATTAGGCTGGACGCCCGACATCCCCACAATTTTAGCAGTGGGGAGCAAACGGGTGGAACGCCTGATCGACACGCTGAATATCATCAACCATTTCGGGGCTCCATTGCAAATCGCCGTGGTGGCCGGAAAAGACGAACACCTGCTGGAAGAATTGAGCTACTTCAATTGGCACATCCCGGCGCACGTTTATGATTTCGTCGAAAACATTCCCTTAATGATGCATGCCTCTGACCTGATCATTTGCAAAGCCGGGGGTCTGATCATCACTGAAAGCTTAGCCTGCGGTTTGCCCATGATCCTGATCGAGATCATTCCCGGACAAGAAACCGGCAATGCGGAGTACGCAACTGCTCTAGGTGCTGCCGACCTGGCAGACTCACCCGTCGAAATTCTGGAGAATCTCAGTCACCTGCTGCAAAATAACCATGTGTTGCTGAAACAGCGGGCTGAAAATGCCGCGCGGATCGGCCAACCACGATCCGCGTACAAGGTGGCTGCGCTGCTATACAACGCAGTCAAAGATAATCCACCACGTTCTCAAATCTATCCCAAGAATAACCGGCATCGAGCACCAAAAACAGAGCCAACCACCAATTCTGCCATCTGGATGCCATGATCGCAGTGCTCATTTCCGCCAACTCCGAATGGCAGGCGACCTTGGAAGTTCTGGATCCAGCCAATTGCCTGCCCAACCCATACACGGAACATTTCTTCTCAGAGGTAGCCGGACATCCTGTCGTTTTTCTGCACGGTGGTTGGGGAAAAATTTCCGCAGCGGCCACAACGCAATATTGCATCGATACCTGGCACCCTGGCGCGATCATCAATTTGGGCACCTGCGGCAGCCTGGCGGGGGCCATCAACGTGGGCGAGACCTTGCTCGCCAACGAGACCGTCAGTTATGATATTTACGAGCGCATGAGCAACCCAGAAGAGGCCATCCATTTTTATACAACAACTTTAGACCTTTCATTCATTCGACAGCCTTACCCACAAACCGTCCAGGTAGGCCGCCTGGCTTCAGCCGATCAGGATATCGACCCGAAGCTGGTACCGATCTTGCGCAAAGAGTTTCAGGTCGCCGCCGCAGATTGGGAATCTGGTGCAATCGCGTGGGTGGCGCAACACAATGCCACTCCATGCCTGATCCTGCGCACAGTCAGTGACGTGGTCAGCGAATCGGGTGGAGAGATCTACTTCGATGATGCCAAACAGTTCGACGGACGTTCGAGAGATATCATGCGAAAGTTGCTGGAAAAGTTGCCGGAGTGGATCGAGCACATCAAGTTGGAAGATTAATCATTGAAGATAGAAAAACAGGACATCCGCGAGAATGGATGTCCTGTTTGTTTTTTTATGCTTCGGGTTTGACTCCCAACCTGGCACGTTCTTCCTCGACAATCTTTACATCGAGCTTTTTGAAGAGCGGCTCGGGTTGATTGAAGGTATCCCCAGCTTTGATATGCCCGGGAGCCCAGACCCCGGTAGCACTGCTACCGTCGTAACGCAGGACACGATGTTCGCCCAGGTCATCCTTTTCGGTTTCGACATATTGCCTGCCAAAGAGATCACCCGAGTAGCCCAGAATCTTATTGAGTTTCTGGCTGGTAAAAGGCAGAAAGGGTGCGAACATGATCTTCAAGGAATCGATGGCCTGAATGGCGGTGTAAATGGCGCGAGCAGCCGCCGCTTTGTCAGTCTTGATCGCCTGCCAGGGAGCCGTTTGATCGAGATATTTATTCACTTCAGAGGAAAGGCGCATGGCTTCATTCAATGCAGAGCGCAGGTGAACCGCTTCGATCTCCTGACCGACAGTGACAAAACCTTCGTTGACCTCGTTTAATAGATCCGTATCCAGCGAAGTCAACTCACCGGGGTCGGGGATATGGCCTTCCCATTGTTTGTAGGCAAAGGCAAGTACGCGGTTCGCCAGATTGCCCCAGGTGGCCACCAGTTCGTCATTATTGCGATGATAGAATTCGTCCCAATCCCAATCGGTATCTTTGGATTCGGGCATGTTGACGGTGAGGTAGTACCGTAACGAATCGGGGTCATAACGGGTAAGGAAATCATTACCCCAAACTCCCCAGTTTCGACTGCCGGAAATCTTCTGGCCTTCGAGGTTCATGAACTCGTTGGCAGGCACGTCGTAAGGCAGCACCAAAGGCTGTGGATGCTGCGCCCCCATCAATTCATCGAAGGTATCGCCAACGCCGATCAGTTCAGCCGGCCAGATCACTGCATGAAAAGGAATATTGTCTTTGCCGATAAAATAGAATGTCTTGGCTTCAGGGTCCTGCCACCACTTGCGCCAGGCTTCCGGATCGCCGTTGAGCTGGCTCCATTCGATGGCGGCTGAAAGGTAGCCGATGACCGCCTCGAACCAAACATAGAGGCGCTTGTCTTCCCACTCTTTGCCTTCGGCAAGAATCTCCTCCGGCAAGGGAATGCCCCAAGTCAGATCGCGAGTCATAGCGCGCCCATGCAAATTATCAGCCACAATTTGTCCCAACGATTGGCGCATTACATTTGGGCGCCAGTAACTTTCACGGACCTTGAGGAACTCCACGACCAGGTCCTGCAAACGGCTGAGATCGAGGAAATAATGCTCGGTCTCACGCAACTCAGGAGTCGAACCGTCAATTTTGGAGCGCGGATCGATCAATCTTTCAGGGTCGAGCAGGTTACCACATTTATCACACTGGTCGCTGCGAGCATTGGTGTATCCGCAAATGTAACAGGTGCCCTCCACATAGCGGTCGGGCAGGAATTTCTCCTGTTTGGATGAATACCACTGCTTCTGGCTTTCTTTATAAAGAAAACCGTTCTTCTTCAAAGCCAGGAACATCTTTTGCGAAACTTTCCAATGGTTCTGGGTTTGGGTGCTGGTGAACAAATCGTAAGTCAGACCCATCTTCTGAAAAAGTGTAAGAAAGCTCTCATGGTAACGTTGATAAACTTCGAGAGGGGTCGTTTCCTCAGCATCCGCGCGAACGGTGATAGGAGTGCCGTGAGAATCTGACCCCGAAACCATCAACACTTGCCGGCCGCGTAGACGTTGGAAGCGGGCAAAGATATCGGCAGGTAAATACGAACCGGTGAGATTGCCCACATGGATTTCGGCATTGGCGTAAGGCCAGGCGACAGCGACAAGAATGGAATCAGACATGAATAACCTCTTTCAAACTAGATGCGCTCATTTTAACACGAAACAGCATTAGCAAATGCTCATCCGCTAATTATCCTAATCAGTGCTAAAAACCCTAAAAAAGTGTCTGCGAATTCCACGATTTATTCATTAATTTTTTTAATATGTTTCGTCTTTGAATCTTACTCTCCTATAAAAAACTACATTTTACGTAAAAGAGAATTAGTGTAATTCATGGACGATAACATTGTATGAAGAAGTGAAACTGTGTTAAAATCTATCTCACTGTAAAAGGGTCGTCATTGGGGCATGGTGCAACGGCAGCACACCAGACTTTGAATCTGTGAATCTTGGTTCGAATCCAGGTGCCCCAGCCTGAATTATTTAGTCTTTTGAAACCAGAAATGATGAATGGGTCTGAGAGGTCAGACTAAAACGACGAGCGCAAAACCATTCCTGTGGTTTCGAGGCTCGCCTTTTTCGTTAATCGATAAGAATATCCTTGCTTGAGGAGCCTGTATATGAAGATAGCCTCTATCATCCTTGCCGCCGGCCAGAGTAAACGCATGGTCTCCGATCTGCCAAAAGTGGTGCACAAACTCAACGGGAAGGCGTTGATCCAGTATTCCCTGGCCGCCGCCAGACCTGCCGTGACCGAAACGCCTGTGGTCGTCATCGGCAATGGCGCCGAGTTAGTGCGTGAAGAAGTCGGGAAGCAGGCTTTCTTCGTAGTGCAACAAGAACGGCTGGGGACCGCCCATGCGCTGCTGACCGCCGAACATGCTGTAGGCAAAGAAACGGACCTGGTGCTGGTAACGAGTGCAGACATGCCCCTACTGACTACGGCCACTCTCTCTGCGGTCGTAAAAGCGCAAAAATTAAATATCGATGGCCCCCTCACCCTGCTCACTGTACATTCCAAGAATCCACGCGGGTTTGGGCGCATCGTACGTGATGAAAGCGGTGCAGTGACGGCCATCGTGGAAGAAGCGCAGGCTACACCCAACCAACTCAAACTCGACGAGCTCAACGTGGGTGTTTATTGCTTCAATAACTTCTGGCTGTGGAACGCCCTGCGCCAGATCGGCCTCTCACCCAAAGGCGAGTATTACCTGACGGATATCGTGAAACTGGTCGTCAAATCCGGGCAGAAGGTCAATGTCCTGGCGCTGGAGGATGAAGAAGAAGCGTTGGGGATCAACAACCGCATCCACCTGGCCGAAGCGGAACACATCGTGCGTCGTCGCATCAATGAAGCCTGGATGCTGGCCGGGGTGACCATGCTCGACCCAAATTTAGTGTATATTGAAGAAGGTGTAAAAATCAGCAAAGACACCACTTTGCTGCCCAACACCTATTTGAAAGGCAAAACTGTGGTCGGAGAACGCTGCATGCTGGGGCCCAATTGCATCATCAAGGATTCGCAGATCGGCAACGATGTCGAGATCGGGCCTGCATTGATCGAGAAAGCCATCGTCGAAGACTGTGTAGATATGACCACTTTCTGCCACCTGCGCTCCGGGGCTCACCTGGGTAAAGGGGTACACATGGGTAACTTCGGCGAAGTCAAAGACTCTTATCTGGCTTCCGGGGTCAAGATGGGACATTTCTCATACATCGGCAACGCCAAAATCGGCGAGAACGTCAACATTGGCGCCGGTACCATCACGTGCAACTTCGATGGAGTTTACAAGAACGCGACCGAGATCGGTGAAAATACCTTCATCGGCAGCGATACCATGCTGGTGGCACCGATCAAAATCGGCAAGAACGCCAAAACAGGCGCCGGGGCGGTAGTGACCCACGACGTAGCCGACGGCGAAGTCGTCGCCGGGGTACCTGCCCGGCCCATGAAGAAGAAAGAAAACAGTAGTGGATAACCCTCTCTGGTTGGTGCTGCTCCTCTTGGTCCTGCTCGACCTGTTCTTCGCCGCGGTTCGCACCGCTCTGGTCAACACACACACCTCCAAATTAACTAACCTGGAAGGTCAAAATCCTTACGCAATCCAAGCAACCCTCAAAGTGCTGGAACGCCCACGCTTTCGGGCAAGTTTCCGACTCATCCTGGGATTGACCCATTTCCTCATCGCCGGGCTCACCTGGTGGGCCACCTCGCAAGCTTTTGAGAAAGGCATCCCCCCGGCAGACAGCCTGGGAATCCTCGTGCTCAGCATGCTCGTTTTGCTGGCACTCGAATTTTTTGTCGAACGCCTGCCACTCCGTAGCCCTGAGTTATGGGCCGTACGCCTGCATTCTGCCGCCAAAGCCATGGACATTCTCATGACACCGCTGTCTGCGCTGATGGTTGCGCTGCAGGGCAGCGCCGGGAGGGCAGAACACAGCGAGCACACCGTCACGGAAGATGAATTGAAAACATGGGTCGAGAGCGAGCACCCCGGCGGCGGTCTGGAAAAAGATGAACGCCGCATGATTTACTCCATTTTTCAGTTCGGCGAGACACTGTGCCGGGAGATCATGGTACCGCGCATCGACGTGCTGGCTCTGGACGTGAATACCACGCTACAGGAAGCCATGACCGAGCTGGTGCGATCCGGACATTCGCGCGTGCCCGTCTACGAGGACTCCATCGATAACGTGATCGGCTTGCTGTACGCCAAAGACCTGCTCAAGATGACGCGGGCCCAGGAGCAAGCGCAAGACCTACACAAACTGTTGCGCCCGGCTTACTTCGTGCCCGAATCCAAGAAAGTGGATGAACTGCTGGCCGAAATGCAGGCGCAGGGGGTACACATGGTGGTGGTCGTGGACGAGTACGGCGGCATGGCCGGAGTGGTGACACTGGAAGATATCGTCGAAGAGATCGTCGGCGAAATCCGCGACGAGTACGACCAGGGCGAAGAACTGGCCGTCCAGGAACTTTCCCCTGACGAGTACCTGTTCAAGGGGCAGGTATCACTGGACGACGTCAACGAGATGTTAAAGACCGACCTTACCGCGGAACTTTCGGACTCGCTGGGCGGGTTCATTTTCAACCAGCTAGGCCGGGTGCCCATCCAGGGTGATACATTACCGGTGGACGGATGGACATTGAAGGTAGAAGAAATTCACGGGCAGCGCATCGGCAAGATCCGCGCCCGACGGCAACCAGCGGGACAGCAGCCGGAAAAGGAAAAAGACTATGGAAGCAGACCAGCATCACAAACTCATTGAGATGGCCATCGAAGCCAGACAGTGGGCGTATGCCCCTTATTCGCATTATACGGTCGGCGCGATACTGCTGACCGAGAGCGGCAAGCTCTACGACGGCGTCAACATCGAAAACGCCGCCTACCCCACAAGCATCTGCGCCGAACGGGTGGCCATCTTCAAAGCGGTCTCGGAAGGCGAACGCCACTTCAAGACCATCGTGGTGGCCACCGAAAACGGGGGCACACCCTGCGGCTCGTGCCGTCAGGTGATGGCCGAATTCGGCATGGAGACGGAAGTGATCATCGTCGATGCAAAGGGGAAGATCATCCAGGAAACCACGGTGAATGAACTCCTCCCCGGCGCTTTCGGACCCGAACACCTGCTGTAAGACGCACGCCGGAGCCATATGCCCAGAGCAGAACATACTTTAAAGGTCGAGGCCGTCGTGCTGCGCCATTCCGATTACGGCGAAGCGGACCGACTGCTCACACTCTTCACACGCGAACAGGGTAAATTACGCGCCATCGCCAAGGGTGTGCGTAAAATGCAATCGCGCAAAGCCGGTCATCTGGAGCCCTTTACCCAAGTGGCGCTGATGCTGGCGCAGGGGCACGACCTGTGGATCGTGACCCAGGCCGAAGCCATCGAATCGCTGCAGCCACTGCGCGAAGACCTGACCCGCATCGGTTACGCCGGGTACGTGGTGGAACTGCTGGACCGCTTTACTTATGAAGAAGGCCAGCACTGGCAGCTCTACAATCTACTGGTGGAGACGCTCAAACGCCTTTCACAAGAAGAAGATGCCTTCGTACCGGTGCGCTTTTACGAGATGCGGCTGCTTGATCTGCTCGGATTTCGCCCATTATTGTTCGAGTGTGCCTCCTGCGGCAAAGCCATCCAAGCGGAGGACCAGTACTTCTCAGCCGAACGCGGCGGGGTGCTGTGCCCTAACTGCGGGCCGATGGTCAACGAGGTGCGACCGGTGACGATAGATGCGCTACGCTACCTGCGCCATTTTCAGCGCAGCAGCTACAACGAGGCCAAACGCGCCACCCCCATAAAAGAAACCCGCGAAGAAGTGGAAACGCTACTGAACTACTACCTGACCTATCTGCTGGAACGCGACCTGAATTCGCCGGAGGTCATCCGGCAAATCCAACGGGGAAGCAGTTGATCTTCAACCCCGAAAAATAGCCCTTAATGTTGATCCTCGAAGCAAATAAAATTTCCACCCCTGGATTTGGCTTTAAACATGGCCCGGTCGGCCCACTTCAATAATCCTTCCAAATCATTCGTTTTTTCATTTAATTCCACAACCCCCATACTGAGGGGGACGAACAAAGACCGTCCTCCCAAAAGAAAAGGTTCCAAAACAGCGACCCGAATGCGTTCGGCAATAAAAAAAGTATTGGAAGCGGTCGTTTCAGGGAGCAAGATCACGAATTCATCACCGCCATAGCGGGCAAATATATCGACCGCCCTCAACATCTTAGAAATCCGGGAGGCTAATTCAGCCAGCACCTGGTCGCCAACGATATGCCCGTAATTATCGTTGACTGATTTGAACTTATCGATATCAGCCATCACCAACGAAAGAGGGTGGCGATAACGTTTTGCCTGACTAATCTGGCGCTCCGCCTTTTCAAAAAATCCGCGGCGGTTGTTTATTTTCGTGAGAGGATCAGTCACAGAAAGCACCTGGACCGTCTGGTTCAGTTTTTCGAGTTCGCTATTTTTCTTTGCCAGCTCCCGCTGCAGAGCAAGTAATTCATTATTCAACCAGTTCATTTCATCATAGAGGGAGCCCGATTCAGAGTTGCCAGATTGGCTGATACGAAGATGCTTTATGAGGGCCGTGCGTAAAAGTATCGCCTGTTCATTGTCAATTTTTATAAATTCGTTGCAAATCAACAGTGCTTCTTTACTATCATGAGACCCCATAATCATCAAGTGATCTTGGTGGTTGATCCCCGATAATTGAATCGTCTCAAATCGATTGCCGTTAAAAACGTCGAACTCCCAGTCGATGGCGGCGCCTTTAGCGCGCAATTCAGCAAGAAAATTCACCAGCTTGAGCCGGTTGGCCGAATCAATAATTACCTCCAAATTCTGACCTTCGGCCAGCCCAATCACCCCGATGCCATCCAAGAGAACTTTTTGGATGATGCCCTGCGAAGTACATATAAAGGCAATGCCGGGTGGAAGTTTATCGGAGGTCATTGGATTGCCTGCAATAATTGTCGAACAAAAGTGACCACACCCTGAGAAAGAATATCCACGCTACCTCAACTCATCTATTGTGAATAAGCGGATTGGATTTCATTAATATTATACCTATGAGATATGAATAATCAAGTTTCAATTTATACAACGCGAGGTACCCAGCGAGGGGACGGTTTCGATAACTTTTGGAACCCCGATGAAACTGTCCCAAGGGGAAAAAAGAATTCAGACAATTCAAACGACTGCTGAACGAAAATAAGTAGTCATTGATCCATAATGAGGTGGTCACGGGTCCATCCTACCTCTGGCGCCTATTCCCAGCGGAAAGTTTTTATCGAGACAATCACGCCGAGAAGCAGCATGCCCACCAGAACGCCGACTTCCGGCAGGTGCGCGCTCCAAGCTTCGCCGATCCACAATCCGCGCAACAAGTTGACCACATAGGTGAGCGGCAGAAAAGCCGCTACCTTCTTGATGGCTTCGGGAAGAAGTTCTCTAGGCAAGGCAGCACCTGACAAGAACAACATCGGGTACAACAGTGCCATGCCAACAATCTGGGCGGTGCGCGCATTTGGCATCAAGCCGGCTAGAATGAAACCCAGTCCAAAGAAACTCAGGCAACTTAAGACAAAACCTGCCAACACACTCAACGCGTTCCCCTCAAACCGGACATGATAGACCAATTTTCCAGCAATGATGAGCAAAACCATTCCCAATAAGGTCATCGTAAAAAACACAATCACCTGAGCCGCAAGAATGATAAATGGGCTCACCGGGGTGGCGCGCAAGCGCCTCAAGACGCCATTTTCACGATAAGCAGTGATATGAATGGTTATCGACATCAGCCCAGTGGTGGCAATGATCATGGCAGTGTAGGCCGGTAAGGAGATATCAATCGTGCCCCGCCCGCCAAAATAAACTGAGGGTTCGTTGCCATAGATGCTCCCAAAGAGGAACAACATCATTAATGGAAAAACCAATGTGAAGAAGGCACCCACAGGCTCACGCAAGAATAATTTTATTTCCATCCAGGTCATTTTCATTAGCATTTTCATTTGACCCTCACCCTCTTATTTGGCGACCGGTTAATTTGAGGAAAACATCTTCCAAAGTCGGTTGTTCTGTACGCAACTCATGAAAGGTTACCCGCTGGTCGGATAAAGCGTTAACGACCGCTGTAACCAATTGGATTTTTCCCTTTGAAGTCCCTTGAATTACGACCCGATCTCCCTGCACTTCCAATTCTCCTAGTTTGGAAAGAATTTCTTTCAGGTTCGCCGACAGAATGCCGTCCAGGCTAAATGATACACGGTCTTCGGTAGACAAGTTGTGAACGAGCGCTTGCGGTGTATCCAGCGCCACAATTTGACCTTCCTCAAGAATTGCAACGCGGTCGCACAACCTTTCAGCTTCTTCCATAAAGTGGGTGGTAAGGAAGACGGTTTTACCCCTCGACTGTACTTCGCGCACCAACTTCCAGATGGCATGACGAGCCTGCGGGTCCAACCCCGTGGTAAGTTCATCCAAAAAGACCACCTTAGGGTCGGGAAGCAGCGCTAGTGCAATAAAAAGCCGCTGCTTTTGACCGCCAGACAGGTTGGCAAATATAGAATTACGCTTCTCTTCCAGACCCAACTGGTTAATTAACACTCTCCAATCGGCCGGATCAGGATAAAAAGAAGAGTAAAGATCAAGTGCCTCCCAAACTTTCATGTGGCCTGGCAGGTTGGATTGCTGCAACTGCATGCCTGTGCGGGTGCGCAAGACCTGATGCTCGGTTTGAGGGTCCAGATCTAAAACGCGAATCGTGCCGCTGTCAGGTTTACGCAGCCCTTCAATACACTCAATGGTGGTTGTCTTGCCGGCACCGTTCGGCCCGACCATACCAAAGATTTCCCCTTCGTGTATTTCAAAAGAAATATCCTCCACGGCAACCACCGCGCCGTAGGTCTTGCGCAGGTTTTTTACTTCAATTATGCCTGGCATATTGCCCTCCTACATCCCCTGATCATTCTTTAATATTTCTTTGAGCGCGTTCACATGCCCGGCAAAGGCCTTTTTTCCCAATTCGGTTGCCGAAACGTAAGTACGCGGTTTGCGATCAACAAAACTCTTATTTACCTTGATGTATTCCGCTTCTTCTAATTTTCGCAGGTGCGCGCCCAGGTTGCCATCGGTTACCCCCAACAGGTCTCGCAAGTAAGTGAAATCCAATTCAGAGTTTTTATCGAGCGTAACCAGAGTTGCCATGATGCGCAGCCGTACAGGTTGATGAATTGTTTCGTTGAGTTCTGACATATCACCACCTATACCGAATATACAACCCATAGGCAATCATGCCACCGCCGCCAAGAACTGCCATCCATAAGAAGAAAACTCCAGAGAGAATAAAGAAACCGACCAATGCCAAAACAATAATTGCCAATCCGAATTTGATGGACGCGAGAGATAACAAAAGGCTCATGCTGATCCACCCCATCATAACAAACAGGATGATCACCATCGCCAACTGTCTAGCATCAATGGGCCAAACCACCAAAATCGCTGCCGCGCAGAAAAGCGTCAATAGTCCCCAGAATGCTCCAATCCGCTTTCCGGATAGGAAGTAGGTATTACGCACACGTCTTCCGATGCGGACGCCAATGATTGCCGAGAATATGCCACCCAGAATATCCAATCCCATCCAGATATATCCAACGATTTGGCTGTGTATAAACTGAGAAGACAAAAACCCAAAAAGCCAAATCACCCCCCATAAAATCAAAAATTGGTAAGTACCGCTGCTTGAAATGATGCGCCGGTTTTTCTTCATAATGGCCTGTATGTCGGACAGGGCTCGTTCCGCTTCATCTGGTGATATATTCATTTTCTATTTCCTTATATAGAGTACTCTACAATATAGAGTATTCTATAACAATAATAGGAGCGTGTCAAGGAATTTCGGTCAATGAGAAACCATTCACGCTTTGTCCAACCCAGCTTCTCTCGCGGTATAATGGGGCAATCTCAAACGAGCCCTGCCGGAAGGCATCCTGCTGGATCGCCTGCGGCGAGGAGGAGTTCTTATGACCCAACCACTCGACTTTCAATCCGTGATCATGACGCTGCAAAGGTTTTGGGCGGAGCACGACTGCCTGATCTGGCAGCCCTACTACACGCAGGTTGGCGCGGGGACGATGAACCCGGCGACCTTTTTGCGCGTACTCGGCCCTGAACCCTGGAGTGTGGCTTACGTGGAACCCTCCATTCGCCCGGACGACGGCCGCTACGGACAAAACCCGAACCGCTTTCAGCAGCACTACCAATTCCAGGTCATCCTCAAACCGGACCCGGGCAACCCGCAGGAACTGTACCTGCAATCACTCGAAGCACTGGGCATCGACCCACGCCAGCACGACATCCGCTTCGTGGAGGACAACTGGGAAAGTCCGGCACTGGGGGCGTGGGGGCTGGGCTGGGAAGTGTGGCTGGACGGGCAGGAAATCACGCAATTCACCTATTTTCAGCAAGCCGGCGGACTGATCGTGGACCCGGTGGCGGTGGAGATCACCTACGGGCTGGAACGCATCACCATGCCGCTGCAGCGCGAGCACCACTTCCGCACGATGCACTGGAACAAAGACTACACCTACGGCGAGATCAACTATCAAGGCGAGGTGGAACATAGCAAGTATTATTTCGAAGTCGCCAACGTGGAACGCCAGCGCCAGTTGTATAAGATCTACGAACTGGAAGCCGAAGAAGCCATCCAGAACGGACTGGTACTGCCGGCCCACGATTACATTTTAAAGTTATCGCATACGTTCAACATCCTGGATACGCGCGGCGCCGTGGGCGTCACCGAACGACAGGTGCTGTTCGGACGGATGCGCGACCTGGCGCACCGCAACGCTGAGCTGTATGTGGCCCAGCGCGAGGCGCTTGGCTTCCCCTGGCGCGAAAAAGAAAAACAGCCGACCACGGCAGCAGTCAAGACCGTCTCAAAAACAGGACTGCCCACCAAGCCCGCTCCCTTCCTGCTGGAAATCGGCAGCGAGGAACTCCCAGCCGCCGACCTGGAAACCGCGCTCAGCCAGTTAAAAGAGCGCGTGCCAGCATTGCTGGATGAATTACGCCTGGCGCACGGCAAGATCACCATCCAGGGCACACCGCGGCGACTGGTCGCGATCGTGGAAGATCTGGCCGAGAAACAGAAAGACCGCACCACCGTCGTCAAAGGGCCGCCGGCCAGCCGCGCCTTCAACGCTGACGGCACGCCGACCCGCGCAGCGGAAGGTTTCGCGCAGGGTAAAGGTCTGACCGTGAAAGACCTCGAAGTACGCGAAATCGACGGCGGCAAGTACGTGGTAGCCATGGTCAAAGAAAGTTCACGCACCACCTACGACGTGCTGCTCGACGCCCTGCCCGGACTGGCCGCGGGCATCAAATTCGACAAATCAATGCGCTGGAACAGCAGCAACATTGCCTTCTCGCGCCCGCTACGCTGGCTGCTAGCGTTGCTGGGCGGCACTCCCGTCCCATTTGAGTATGCCGGCCTAACAGCGAGTAACTCCACGCGCGGGTTACGCTTCTATGAACCCGAAACCATCCCCGTTACGAGCATCGCTGAATACACCGCGGTGCTCAAGAAACAGGGCATCCTCCTCGACCCAGAAGACCGCAAAGAGAGCATCCGCACACAGGTCAAGCAAATCATGCTCGATTCCGGCGCAGAAGTGAAGATCGAAGAAGCGCTACTGGACGAAGTCACGCAACTCGTCGAGGCTCCGACCGCGCTACGCGGCAGCTTCGACCCCGAACACCTCAAGTTGCCCCCCGAAGTATTAATTTCTGTAATGAAGAAACACCAACGCTACTTCCCGGTGCAAAGAACTGACGGCAGCCTGCTGCCCTACTTCATCGCAGTGCGCAACGGCGACAAAAAAGGCCTAGATGTGGTTACCGACGGCAACGAACAGGTCATCCGCGCGCGGTTCGCCGACGCCGCCTTCTTCATCAATGAAGACCTGACCGTCAAGCTGGAGGACGAACTTAGCCGGCTGGGCACGCTGACCTTCCAACAAAAACTCGGCTCCATGTTGGATAAATCCAAACGCATCGAAACCATGATGCCCGCCCTCTGCCAGTACTTCGGCCTGAATGACGCCGAAAAGAAAACCGCCCTGCGCGCCGCCAAGCTGTGCAAGGCCGACCTGGTCACCCACATGGTCATCGAAATGACCTCGTTGCAGGGCGTCATGGGCAAGTATTACGCGCTGCATTCCGGCGAAAGCGCCGAGGTGGCACAGGCCATCTACGATCATTACCTGCCACGCTTCACCGGCGACAGCCTGCCCTCGAACAAAGTCGGCCTGGTCATCAGTCTGGCCGACCGCCTCGACAGCCTGGCCGGACTCTTCGCCGCCGGCCTGGCTCCAAGCGGGACGAAAGATCCATTCGCGCAACGGCGTATCACTTTAGGATTGGTTCAGAGCCTTTCCGGTTTCGACGTGGATTTCGACCTGGCCGAAGGGTTAGCGCTGGCCAGCCAGAATCTGCCCATCCCTTCGGATGAGAAGATCCGGCAGGCGTGCCTCGAATTCATCGTCGGACGGCTCAAGAACAGCCTCACCGATGCCGGTTACCGCTATGATGTGGTGGATACCGTGCTGGCCGAACAACAAATCAACCCCGCCGGGGCCATCCGCGCCGTGAAAGAGTTGAGCGATTGGGTGACTCGCGCCAACTGGAGCACCATTCTGCAAACTTATTCGCGCTGCGTGCGCATCACCCGTGACCAAAAGGTGGTCTATCCTATCCAAGCTGCGGCCTTCAAAGAAGCCTCCGAAAAAGAGCTCTATGCCGCGCTGGAACAATTCGAAAAAGCGAAGCGCCGCAACGGAAGCGTGGAAGACTGGATGCAAGCGTTCCTGCCCGTCCTCCCGGTCATCAACCACTTCTTCGATACAGTGCTGGTCATGGCCGAGGATCAAACCGTCCGCGCCAACCGATTGGGTCTACTGCAAAAAGTCTCCGGATTGTTGAAAGGCGTGGCAGATTTCTCCCTGCTCGAAGGGTTCTAGAAGAGAAACGTTTTTCAAATAAAAGTGTTATGGAAGGCGTCTGAATTCACAGGCGTCTTTTCCTTTCCCTTTCCCATATGTAAGATAAAATTAAGCACATACAAACCATGTCCACGATTGATGAAATCAAATCCCGCATCGATATCGTCGATCTCGTGTCAGAGTCGGTGAAACTGCGCCGCTCCGGCAAGAGCTACACGGGGTTTTGCCCGTTCCATCCCAATTCGAAGACGCCGGCCTTTGCCGTGTTCCCGGAGTCGGGGACGTGGCGCTGCTTCGGGCAATGCAATGAGGGCGGCGACATCTTCAAGTTCGTGATGAAGAAAGAGGGATGGGATTTCACAGAGGCGTTACGTTACCTGGCCGATCGCGCTGGTGTCAAGCTGGAGCCGCAAACTCCAGAACGCCAGGCCGCCGAGGAAGAATATGAGCGCCTGCATGCCCTACTCGAAGAAGCGGCCAGCTTCTTTCATAATTCATTGCTCAAGACCCCTGCCGGTGCGTCAGCGCTGGAGTACCTGTACAAACGCGGGTTGACCCCCGAGACCGTCGAACTCTTTGGCCTTGGCTATGCCCCGGATTCTTTCGATGCCACACTGGCGCAGATGCGCCTGAAAGGTTACTCGAATGATGAGTTGGTCCAGGTGGGACTGGTCAACGAGCGCGATTCGGGCGGATTCTACGACAAATTCCGCAACCGCATCACCTTTCCCATCCGCGACGTGGCCGGAAAGATGACCGGTTTCGGGGCGCGCATTCTGAATCCCGAAGACAACCCCAAATTCCTCAACTCGCCGCAGACGGTGCTGTTCGACAAGAGCCACCTGCTCTACGGGTTGGACCAGGCGCGCAAAACCATCCGCGCCAAGGACCAGGTGGTCATCGTGGAAGGGTACCTGGATGTGATCGTGCTGCATCAAGCCGGTTTCTCCAACACGGTTTCTCCCATGGGAACGGCCCTGAACGAAGATCAATTGCGCTACCTCAAGAAGTACACCCGGCGCATCGTGCTGGCGCTGGATGCCGATGCCGCCGGAGAAAAAGCCACATTACGCGGACTTGACCTGGCGCGCAATGCGCTGGATCATGCGGACGAACTGGTCTTCGACGCCCACGGCCTGCTGCGCCACGAAGCCCGCCTCGAAGCGGACGTGCGCGTGACCACCATGCCGCCGGGGATGGATCCGGACGAAGTCGTGTTGAAGGACGCCGAGGAATGGCAACGCATCCTCGACCGCGCCAAACCGATCGTCGTGCACGTAATGGAAACGCTGGCAGCCAATGCCAATATCGACGATGCCAAAGTCAAGGCCGACATCGTCTCCCAGGTGCAGCCGCTCATCGAAGACGTCCCCTCCCCGGTGGAGCGCGACGCCTACCGACAGCAGTTGGCACGCCTGCTACATCTGGACGAGCATACCCTGTTAGGCACCCAGCGCGTCCGCGAGACTCCGCGGCGACGGCGCACACGAGTCGACGCTCTGCCACAAGATCAGCAACCCCGTGGTGAGGTAAAACCAGAAAACCGGGCGTATTCTCTCGAGGGGCATTGCCTGGGACTGCTCTTGCATCAACCCGACCTGCTGTACGCTCTCGACCGCTCTCTACAACAATCCAAACTAGACCACCTGACGAGCGATGATTTCGACAGCGTCGATCATCACCAAATCGCTGCACTTTTCATGAAGGCATTAGCACAAGACGAATTGGAAACCTTGCCCTTTGTGCAACAAAGCCTGCCAGACGAGTTAAAGGAGCAATTGGCCAGGTTACTCACCCTGCGCCATTTTGAAGAAGAGAAAAACGAAGATAAAATTCTCGAAGATCTGATCCGGTCTGTGATGAATCTGCGCCTGATCCGCGTCAACGAAGCTCTGGGTCAACTACGCTATTTGCAACAGGAGGAGCCAGAAAGTCCGGCTGACAAACAAGCGTGGATGACAAAGACTCTGGAATATACCCTTTTACGCGGTAAATTGGATCAAGCACTTGCCCGATCCGTGTTGACAAGTTGATTTTTTACTTTATGGTATAGTTAACCCATGCCCAAGAAGAGCCCATCGCCGATGAACTCACAAGCAAATCAAGCTGAAAAACCTACGCCCGTAAAAACAGCAAAAAAAACTCCAAAAAGCAACCCTCCAAAAAGGAGTGCCAAAAAAGGAGATTTTTTAGAGATTCCATTAAACGATAATCTCTCGCTGGAAGATGACTCATTAAGTAAACAAGAACCGGATGAAAACGCTTTAGTCCAATCCAGTAGTGAATGGAATGAACTGGTTGCGGAAGATCCGCTTGAAATTTTGGAAGATCCTTCCATCGCGCTGGAGCTTTCTGAAGACCCGGTGCGGTTATATCTCAAAGAAATCGGCCAAATCCATCTTCTGGATGCGGATAGCGAATTCCGCCTGGCAGCTCGAATCGAAGCCCAGGTGCGCATGGAAAGATTGGCTGCCAAAGCCAAGCTGGAGACCGAGGGCCGTTACAAGGCAATCTATATTGCATTGATCGATGAGATGATCGAAGCGTGGGAATCACTGCAAGTCAGCGCACGCGAGATGGACCAGCACGAAATCCCTGATCTGGCATTGATGTTGGCTGAAGCCCAATTGTTGAGACGTACCTGGCAATCTGATGATCCGTCCTATTTGCGCACCTATCTGGATAACGGGTTGTGGGGTAAGGACCCAAAGTGGGAAAAATTGGTGCGGTTTGCCTTTACTCTCTTCATGGGTATGTACATGCTGCCCTCCGAGATGGCCGAAGTCATGCTCGTCAATTTGACGAAAAAAGAAGTAATGCCACAGGCTGCCTGGATAAAGCGCCAACTTCCGACTGAAGAAGTCATGAAGAGCGAAGTCGAAGCGGTGCAACGCCGGGCTGAAGAATCCAACCAGACGTTAATTCGTGCCAACCTACGCCTGGTGGTCAGCATCGCCAAACGCTATCTGGGACGCGGCATCTCCTTCCTCGATCTCATTCAGGAAGGCAATCTGGGACTTTTGCGTGCAGTGTCCAAATTCGATTCCACACGCGGGTTCAAGTTCTCCACCTATGCCACCTGGTGGATACGCCAATCAATCAGCCGGTACATCGCCGAACATGCGCGTACCATCCGTATTCCGGTTCACCTATTCGAAGCCATCACGCGCATCCTGCGGGTTCAACGATCCCTGGTGCAAAAACTGGGACGCGAACCCTCGCTCGAAGAACTGGCACTCGAAACCGATCTGCTTTCTGCCGAAGATGTGACTTCGATCAAGCATGCCCGCGAGACCAATCAGCCGCTGGACGCAGAACTGCAGCGCCGCTGGACCTGGGCAACGATGAAAGTACAACGAATCTTACAATCAGCGGAAGAGCCCATCTCGCTGGAAAGGCCGGTTGGCGATGAAGAAAGCAGCCAACTGGGTGATTTCATCGAAGATGACGAAGCGCTGGAACCCATGGACGCTGCCGCCAAAGTAATGCTGCGCGAACAAGTGCAAAACGCGTTGGCAGCCCTTTCAGAACGCGAACGCCAGGTTTTGGAACTTCGTTTTGGTTTAATCGACGGCAAAGATCATACTCTGGAAGAAGTGAGCCGGTATTTCAATGTTACCCGCGAGAGAATCCGGCAAATCGAAGCCAAAGCCCTGCGCAAATTACGCCATCCCACGCGCAGCCGCCATTTACGCGAGTATCTCGGGTAGATTTCATACTTGTTAACCCGGATTTCAACCTTAATAGTCGGGATTGCAACCACTTTATTCTGGATTTCGCCCGTAAACCTTGTTATTAAGGTATAATTTATTTTTCAAGTGCCCAACCCTTTACAAGGTTGCAAAAGGGTTAATATAAACGTATAATGGGCAATATCTTATCCGTCGGAGTGGTCAAGACGTATGGACAATCAAGATGCAAATCTCGAACAGGGGACTTCCGAGAATAATCAGGTAGATAATAACAACGAAATGGCCTCATTACTTGCGGCTGAGGGCACCGGTATCGAATTTCCTGTGCAAGGTGAAATTCGCACGGGTGTTATCGCCAGCATCACTCCCGGCCAAATTTTGGTCAGCGTCGGAGCCAAGTCTGAAGGTGTCGTTAGCGGCAAGGAATATGAGCTGATCCCTCCGGCTGAACTGGCTGAACTGAAAATCGGGCAAGAAATCCCCGTTTACATCATCAATCCAGAAGACCAGGGCGGGAATCTCGTCCTTTCTTATGTACGCGCCCGTGAAGAACAGGGCTGGCAGATCGTCGAGAAGATGCTCTCCACCAAAGAGAGCTTTCACAGTACGATCATCGGTTTCAATAAAGGCGGCTTGATCGTTCCCGTTGGCGGACTGCGCGGATTCGTCCCCGCCTCCCAGATCAGCCTGTCGCGGCGCTCCGAAATGACCGGTGACACTCCTGAACAACGCTGGAGCCGGATGATCGGCCAACCGATCGACGTATGTGTCATCGAAATCGACCGCGAACGGCGCCGCCTGATCCTTTCAGAGCGCCAAGCCAGCACCGAAACCCGCGAAAGCGTGAAGGAACGTGTGATCGAAGAACTCAAGGAAGGCGAAACCCGTACCGGCCGCGTCACCAGTCTGGCCGATTTTGGCGCGTTCGTCAATATCAACGGCGCAGATGGTCTGGTTCACCTCTCCGAGATCTCCTGGGATCACATCCAACATCCAAGCGAAGCGCTCAAAGTGGGCCAGGAAGTCAAAGTCAAAGTCATCAGCATCGACCGCGAAAAGAAACGCATCGGGCTGTCCATCCGCCAACTACAATCCGATCCATGGGATCAGAAAGCAGCCAACTTCCAGGTGGGCCAGCTCGTCGAAGGTACTATCACTCGCCTGACAAAATTCGGCGCTTTTGCACGCCTTACAGATGATGTCGAAGGATTGATCCACATCTCCGAGATCAGCGAAAAACGCATCGAGCATCCAAAGGAAGTCCTCAAAGAGGGCGATACCGTTACTCTGCGCATCATCAAAATCGATCCGGCCAATCACCGCATCGGCTTGAGCGTGCGGCGGGTTGATTCCATGGCCTACGCCGATATGGACTGGCAGAGTCTGGAAGAAGACCTCTTCGTGGTGGATGAAGAAGCCAAAAAAGACAACAAAAAAGATAAAATCGTAACTAAAGTAGAACCAGCTGAGGCAAAAGCCGAGTCCAAAGCAGAACCAAAAGTCGAAACCAAAGCCGAGCCAAAGGCTGAAGTCAAATTAGAACCCAAAGCAGAAGCCAAAGTAGAGCCCAAAGCAGAAGTTAAAGTAGAGCCCAAAGTGGAAGCCAAAGCAAAAGCCAAAGTAGATACAAAGGCTGAGAAAAAAGCTGAGCCGAAGGCAAAAACCAAAACCGAGACAAAGGCTGAGCCCAAAACAAAGGCGAAAGTCGAAGCCAAAGCAGAGGTTCCTGCTGAAACCAAACCTGAAGCAAAAGTCAAGGCCAAAGCCAAAGCAGAACCAAAAGCAAAGGCCCCATCTGAAAATAAAGAGGAAACAAAGTAGGGATATTCAACTATTGGAGCGCGCCAGAAATGGTGCGCTCTTTTTTTGGAAAAAATGACCTATATAATCGATGCCCACGAAGATATTGCCTGTGCCGCCCTATCCTTCAAGCGGAACATTTGTCTTTCAGCTCTGGAAACCCGCAAATTAGAAAAAGGGACTCAAATCCCTGTCTGGAATCAAGGTGATGCCACCCTGGGTTGGCCTGAATATCAATCCGGAAAGGTAGTCGTGATCTTTGCGACGATTTTCGTCGCACCGGCAGTCTACAGCAGCGGCGCTTGGGACGTGATGGCCTATCGCGATACAGCCGAAGCTGAAAAATTAATGGAACAGCAGTTAGATTATTATCACCGGCTGGCAGAAGAGAATCCGGATAAGTTTCGCCTGGTAACCTCACGCCGGGAATTACACTCCGTACTTGAACCATGGGAACAGAACGAACCCGGCTCACACCCGGTGGGCTTGGTACTGCTGCTCGAAGGGGCAGAGGGGTTAAGTTCCCCACACCGGCTGGAGGATTATTATGAAAGAGGTCTGCGCCAGGTAGGCCCGGTCTGGGCCGGGACCAGATACTGTGCCGGGACCAATGAAGACCGTCCATTCGATAAAGAAGGGCGGGCACTGCTCGAGGTAATGAATTCACTGGGGATTCCTCTTGACATCAGCCACATGCGCGAGAAAGCCGCCCTGACCGCCCTGGATATCTACCCCGGTAAAATCTTTGCCAGCCATGCCAATGCCCAGGTTATCAATGGCAGCACTCACCACCGGCATCTGACCGATGAGGTCATCCGCCAGTTGCAGAAACGAGGAGGGGTGATCGGCGTAGTTCCCTTCAATAAATTCTTGGTCCTGGATTGGAACCCGGCAGATGCGCGGGAACGAGTCAGACTCGAACGTCTGACTGCTCAGATCGATCATTATTGCCAGTTAAGCGGGAATTCCCTGCAAGTCGGCATCGGCTCTGACTTTGATGGCGGGTTTGGCTACCCTAATATCCCTCTGGAATTAAACACCATCGCTGACCTGCAAAAACTCGACCCCCTTCTCGCCAAAATAGGTTATACTGCTCAAGACATCGAGAATATTTTTCATAATAACTGGAAAAAACACCTGGAGAATATTTTGCCAGAATGAGTACCGCAGAAATAAACAAGCTACCCGAACCACCAATCGAAGAAAAACTCAACCTTTTGCCCCCGTTACCCAAAGCGCGAATCCGTTTTGGCATCTACGTGCTTCTGGCAGGTTTCCTCGTTTTCTTATTAGGTGCAAAACCTGAATTATTCGGCCTGGATCGCAGCCCGGTGGTGGGGTTCATTCAAATCATCGTGATGCTCATCGGGGTCGGCATCATTTGCGTGGCCGGTTATTTCACTGTCCATGCGCTATGGCGACACACAGTTCCGAGCATCGCTGCGGATATCGGAGCCCGTTTTGTCAGCACAGGATATGTCATCGTTTTGTTTTCAGCCATGGCAGATGTTTTTGGAATTGGCTCCTCCCCCCCACCGAATGTTCCCTTTTTTGGGGTGTGGCAGGCAAGGGGAATGGAAATCGGGATGGGAATCATCGCCATCGGTTTCATCATGATGTTCCCCTACCAAAAACCCCACATTGAGTTAACCCAGCAAGTCCATAATCCGCAACATTTCTTCATTTGAATCAAATTTATATTCGACCAGATTCAGATTCCGCGCCTGGTCTTTTTCTGCCGTCTCCAATTTCAGAAGCGCCTCGGTCGTAACATAAACATATCCCGCCCGAGTCAAGCTGGCCTGCAACTGATCGATCATTACGGTTTCCGTTCCCCCATGATCGGACAGATACACCTGGATCGCCCTGGCCGCATTCACCCCGTCCTTGCGCGCCATCCCCACCATGCCGGCACTGGCGTTACGCGACCACCCACAGACAAATATTCCTTCCAAATTAACTGCTGAATTCGTACCGGCTTGCAACTCAAAGGAAGTCCCGTTTACCGGAAAGCACGGGTGTTTGCTCAAAGCAAAAGTATGCTCTTTCATGGGTAATCCCAGATCACGATCAATCTGATCACCAATAGAAAAAATCACCGTATCAGCCGGCAGAAGAACCGATTTGGCCGTCCCCTTGGCTCTTATTCCCGCTGGGGACGACTCAAGGGCGTTTTCTTCAAGCTGCACCGCACTCACCCGAGATTCGGAACTGATGATCTTGACAGGTGAGTACAAAAAGTGCAAGCGCCATTTAGGTCGTATTTGTTTCTCTGTGACTGAGGTATACACCTCTGTAATCATCGCTCCATACTCATCAGGCGATTGGTCAATCGCATGCATCAAGGGAGAAATTCGTTCCACCTCAGATTGAAAATCTGCCCAGTCTAGTAGAGAAATGATCGGTTCCAATTCCTTTTTATCGAACTTTACTTCAGCCAATCCTCGGCGAGCTATAGTAGTGATCATCTCGACCTGTGGCAAGCTTACGAGATAGCGGACAATATCGGTCATCACGTTGCCCACCCCCACGACGATCACCTTTTTGCCAATGGCAAACTCCCGCGAACCATAAGGTGGCAAATGGTTGTAGTGATAAACCAATTCCTTGGCGTGAAAAACACCCTGGCTGTCTTCCCCATCCAGGCCCAACCATTTTGTGCCCTGTGCCCCGGCAGCGACCAATATTGCTGAGAAACCAAGTTTTTTCAGATCAACCAAATCTACCGGGAATTTTTCGCCGATGAATGTGTTGCCAAAATAGAAAATACCAGGAGCATTCAATATTTCATGAAACTGGTTGCGCAACCCCTCTTTCAGTCTGGTCTTTTCAGGATAGATACCATACTCAGCCAGACCACCGGGTTTAATATCCCGATTGAAAAGCGCGACATTAATTCCTTTTTCTGCCAACTCTTTCGCGGCAAAAAGTCCGGCAGGGCCTGCCCCCACGATAGCGACCCGCGCGGCTTTTTCATCCGAAGTCATACATCCTCCAAAAATAGCAATACAGAAAAGGCATTACCGATAAGTGAATTTGCCTTCTCTATTGGCTAAAAGAATATGCAAATTTTACATCACGAGTTATTGAGTTTATACTATAGTTAGTTACTAAAATGATAAGTTAATAATTTAGTATTATACATATGATGTGAGGATAAATGTTAAGTGAAATTCGCCAAGAAAAATTAGAGAATGGTTTACAGGTAAATCTTAAAGAAATCCATTCCGCCCCGATCATCAGCCATTGGGTCTGGTACCGGGTGGGCTCGCGCAACGAAGTGGCCGGCAAAACCGGCATTTCGCATTGGGTGGAGCACATGCAATTCAAAGGTACTCCCAAATTTGCTCCCGGCGTACTGGACCGGGCAATCTCGCACGACGGCGGTTTTTGGAATGCATTCACCTTCCTCGACTGGACCACTTTTTTTGAGACAATGCCGGCTGATAAAATCTCTCTGGCGCTGGAACTGGAATCCGACCGCATGGTCAACAGTACATTTCCACCGGAAGAGGTGGAATCGGAACGAACAGTGGTCATCTCCGAACGGGAAGGCAACGAAAACGAACCTCTGTTCCGATTGGATGAAGCCATGCAATCAGCCGCGTTTGCCAGCCACCCTTATCGTAATGAGATCATCGGCAGCGTGGAAGATCTGCACGCCATCCAGCGCAATGATCTCTATGCGCATTATCAATCAAACTACTGCCCCAACAATGCCGTCCTGGCCATTGCCGGGGATTTCGACAGCGATGAAATGCTGGAACTCATCCACAAATACTACAGCCCGATCGCAGCCCATGCGGTTAAAACCCATCTGCCCGGGGATGAAACCCAGTTAACCTCCGAACAACATTGTGAAGTCAAAGGGCCGGGAGATACCACTTATCTGCAACTGGCCTACCGTGCCCCAACCGCTGCCAACGAAGATTTCTTCACCATCTCGGTCATCGATAGCCTGCTCACCGGTCCCAGTGGGTTGAACATGTTTGGGGGAGGCGGAATTTCCAACAAGACTAGCCGATTATACCGGGCGCTGGTGGAGAAGGAGTTTGCCATTAGCGTTTACGGCGGGTTGCAAGCGACCATCGACCCCTATCTTTACAACATTAATGTCACCCTCAGACCCGGTCACAAACCAGAGCAGGTGCTTGGCGTAATCGACAATGAGATCAACCGCTTACAACAATCCCTCATTCCCCAAATAGAAATCGACCGCGCTGTCAAGCAGGCGCGAGCCCTGTTCGCTTATGGCTCCGAGAACATCACTAACCAGGCATTCTGGCTGGGCTATCCGGAAATGTTCGATCATTATGAGTGGTTCGAGCAGTACGTGGAAAAACTCAACCAGGTGACCCCGCAAAAAATACAAACAGCTTTGCAGGAATATCTCCAACCACAAAAACGAGTGGTTGGCATCTACTTACCGGAGGAGGTGGCAGCATGACCCAATTTCTCGATACGCGCTCCCTGCCCGGCCCTGAGGACATCACCCGCAAAGTACTCCCCAACGGTATCACGATCCTGACCCGCAGCAACTTCAACAGCCCCTCGGTCGTGATCTCCGGTTATGTTGCGGTTGGCAGTTATCTCGACCCCAGCGACAAACTGGGATTGGCTCACTTTACCGCCTCGGCTTTGATGCGCGGCACAAAGAGCCAAAACTTCCAGACGATATTCGACAAGCTTGAATCCGCGGGCGCCAGTCTAGGTTTCGGGGCCAGTGTTCACAACACCAGTTTCAGCGGACGTTCTCTGGCGGAAGATTTACCCTTACTAATCACGATGCTCGCGGATTGTTTGCGCCATCCAACTTTCCCGCAGGAATACTTCGACCGTTTACAGGTTCAATTACTCACAAGCCTTTCAATCCGCGCGCAAGATACTACAGAAATGGCCGCCATTACCTTCGATCAACTTCTATTTGGCGACCATCCCTACGGCCGTCCGGAAGACGGTTTCATCGAGACCATCCAAAAGATCACCCGCACCAACCTGGTTGATTTTCACCGGGAGTATTATCACCCCAAAAACCTAGTTATTGTGGTCGTCGGGGCTGTCGAGGCACAAGCCGTTTTCGATGTGATCGAAGCCGTCCTGGGAGACTGGCAAAACCCGGTGCAGATCCAACCGGCTGAACTGCCAGTAATCTTATCGCCCTCAAAAACCATCCGCCGCCACATAGAACTCGCCGGCAAGAGCCAGACCGATCTCACCCTGGGAATGCTCGGACCAAAGCGGAAATCGCAGGATTATCTGCCCGCCTCACTGGGGAACAGTGTGTTGGGACAATTCGGCATGATGGGCCGTATCGGAGATGCCGTCCGGGTCAAAGCCGGCCTGGCTTATGATGCTTCGACGAGTCTGAACGCCTGGATCGACGGCGGTTCGTGGGAAGTCGGCGCGGGGGTCAACCCGGTGAATTTGCAAAAAGCCATCGACTTGATCTTACAAGAGTTGAACCATTTTATCGAAGAACCGGTGACCAATGAGGAACTAGCTGACAGCCAGGCCAATTACATCGGGCGTCTACCACTCTCACTGGAATCAAATGCAGGCGTGGCAAACTCCGTCTTGAATCTGGAACGCTTCGACCTGGGACTGGATTATTTACAACGCTATGCCCAATCCATTCGGGCCGTCACACCTGAGGCGGTGCTCGAAACAGCACGAAAATACATTCATACTGATGCTCTGGTAATCGTCAGCGCGGGGACAAACTTATGAACAATCAATTATTGACCAGTGGGGTCGACATTGTAAAAATCGATCGCTTCGAAACTCTTGACCCGGCCATCCGAGTGCGTTTCATCAACCGGGTTTACACACCAGCAGAAAACAAACTGTGTGCCAATCGCAATGAAAGCCTGGCAGGGCGGTTTGCTGCCAAAGAGGCAGTGGCCAAAGCCCTTGGTTGCGGCATCGGCACGATCCGTTGGCAGGATATCGAAATCCTGGCTACCGAAGAATTACAACCCCTGCTCTTTTTGCACGGCCCGGCTGCTGAAGCAGCCAAACGCCAGGGTCTCAGTATCTGGTCAGTCTCGATCACGCACACACAAGAATATGCGATCGCCTTCGTAGTCGCTACCGGAACCGCATCATCCAGTATCC
>Ga0182011_10000840_pt1 | contig 26879 bp, 29 predicted proteins | sample 711E1DmetaG_FD_120481 | JGI IMG/M metagenome (GOLD analysis project Ga0182011, IMG submission 120481) | Permafrost microbial communities from Stordalen Mire, Sweden - 711E1D metaG | ecosystem: Environmental > Terrestrial > Soil > Wetlands > Permafrost | place: Sweden: Stordalen | collected...
ATCGTCAAGGATAATATAACCACGACATTTCCAGCCAATGTCGCTCATATCTATGGCGGGTATTCATTCGACCAAATGGCTCTTGGAGTGCAATGGTCAGCCATCTGGCTTTTAGATGGAACAAAACCTGTTCATATACAGACGAACATCTGGAAATTGGCTTCGGGTGGTTATGGGGATACCGATTGGGATTGCACGACTGGTGAATGTGTCCCTGGAGACTATGTAGTCCAGATTTTTGTCGGATCTTCCTTTAAAAATTATGGGCGATTTACGATCACCGGAACCGCTATCACCGGAACCGTGACCCCGACGCCAACTCTCAGTTTACTGAAACCCACTGCGACGCCTACACCGACGTTGGTTCAATAGGCGCTTTGGCATAATTGGGTAGGACTGCTTAAGATAGAGGATGATATGGAGAAGAACGATTCTTTACTGGTGACCATCCTGCGCATTGCTCAGCCGGTTCTGATTTTAGGTGGCTTATTAACCTATACACTCGGCTTGGGGATTGTTCATTATCTGGGGATTCAGATCGATTGGTTGGCCGCTATTTTAGGTTCAACCTTGATCCCTTTTATTCTTCTGGCAAAAAATTTCCTTTCTGCCTTCTTTACCTTTCCTGAAGATCTCCCGTCTGCCAATTTTTCAAAAGAAGTGAAGGGGGAAGAACCTGATTTTATCCAATTAAAAGAAATTCAACGGAATTTATTACTTCAAATTGGTCTGGTTGCCCTGGGTGTCGGCGCTGGAGTGACTTTTGTCTTGATCATCCATAAATCGGTGAGCATTGCCGAGATGTTGGCTCTGGGAATTGCTTTATTGCTGGTGTTCGTGGCAGCACTCCCACCATTACGCCTGGAACGTCACGGGTATGGTGAGTTGATCGAAGCGGTGTTGATGTGCAATATTTTTCCGGCGATTGCTTTTTTGTTGCAACAACCGGTAGTTCATGCCATGTTAGGAATGATGACTTTCCCGTTGACTTTCGTTTACCTGGCGATGAAGGCAGCCACTTCTCTGGAATATTTTGCTTATGATGTGAAACATGCCACCGGGACGATGGCTGTACTGATGGGCTGGCAGCGAGCCATGACATTGCATAATCTCTCGATTTTGTTGGGATTTTTATTGGTGGGCGGATTCATCCTTCTGCGGGTTCCCTGGTTATTAGCTCGGTCCATATTCCTGGCTTTACCTCTGGGTATTTTGGAGATCGTCCAGATGCAGAGAATCGCGGATGGGGCCAAACCCCGCTGGTGGATGATGCGTCTTAATGCGCACAGCACTTTTGCCTTGATGGCGTATCTGACAACCCTCTCTTTATGGACACATTGATCAATGCCTGAATTCCTCAAACTTAAGTCGGTCAATGAAGCCAGGCCGATCTTTTTCAAGAGCAACTTGATTTTCCAACTTTCGAGTGCTGATGGGCTCATGAAAATTCAGACAGACGAAACCGGCAAAACGACGGGGTCTGAAGTAGACGCGCTGATATTATAGGGGGAGGAAATGGGGTGCAAAAAATTCTTAAAGAACCCCGATGTTTGTATTGCTTTGGGGAATTCTTTGGGAATCAGACTGCGTTCATTAACCGTTGCTTTGGATGAATTTTTTCAATCCTACCATGGCAAAATTGAATTTTCATCGGTATGGAGATCAACCATTCATGCAACTGGTTCCCTGTTTATCTTGATCGAAAATTGGTATAATAGGGTAATAATAGGAGGAATATATGTTACTCAATGAAAAGAGTATTGCTCCAGATTTTTCCCTTGCTGACGAGACAGGCAAGATTCATCACCTATCCGATTACAAGGGCAAAAATGTTTTGTTGTATTTTTATCCAAAAGATGACACACCGGGCTGTACTACCGAAGCCTGTAACTTTCGGGATGATTATGGTGTGTATGAGAAAGCCGGCGTCGTGATCTTGGGAGTGAGTGCTGATTCTGTTGCCTCGCATGCCAAATTCAAAACCAAGTATCACTTGCCTTTCAATTTACTGGCAGATGTGGACCACGCCACCTGCGAAAAATATGGCGTCTGGGCGCATAAGAAAATGATGGGTAAGGAGTATGACGGGATTCTGCGCACTTCCTATCTTGTCGGTCCGGATGGAAAGATCAAGAAAGTGTTTGCGGATGTCAAACCCGCCGGACATAGCCAGGAAGTGTTGGCGGAACTCAAATAATCATATCGTAAAAGCCAGCTCTTGATTTTCAGGAGCTGGCTTTTTTATTGTAAGCTTACCAACCGTTTACCTTTTTCCCAAAGTTGTTCCAACTTGTAGTAATCCCGCAATTCAGGGCTGAAAAGATGCACGACGACGTCTCCCAGATCGACGACCAGCCAGCCGTCCCTGGAACCACCCTCAATTTCCAATGGTTCCTTGAGTTCCTCTTTGGCATAATCTCTCACCGCTGCTGCCAGGGCAAATAGCATACGGTCGCTGGTACCATTGCAAATAATGAAATAATCGGTAAAGGAGACCAACTCATGAATATCTAACAGCAGGATTTTTTCGGCTTTTTTATCTTCGAGAACTGTTACCAGAGAATGGGCTTTTTCAAGAGCTTTCAGATGACACCTCAGTTTTATTTGATAATAATATGGCTCGTAAATTTTTTTGCAATGGAACCCGTACCATCGCACGATAGATCGAGCCTTCACGGGTTAACGTTGAATTAAATAGTGTAACATGTTCCACGACTATTTTACCAAATGTGTTGTTTTGATATCTAAGCAGATGTTGATATGCTTTTGACGCAATACTTTCGTTGATTCCCTCGACCACTCTTGCCAGGGTCAAATGGGGGGAGAAGGGGCGTTTCTCCGCTGGAATTCCCAGCCTTAAAAGAGATTCGTCAATGTTGTGTTGAAGATTGGACAGGTTTTCTGGATAAACTAATCCTGCCCAGAGAACTCGCGCTTGGCGTGGGTTCGGAAAGCAGCCTGTTCCTTTGACCGATATCTCAAAGGGAGGGGTATTGCTGATAGAAGAAGTCAGGGCGTCTGTAATGGATCGAATATCTCGGGTGGGTATGTCGCCCAGAAACTTCAGGGTCAGATGGATATTTTCGGCATCTACCCATTTGATACCGTTTTCGTGAAAGGGATACGCCACTTTGGCTAAATTCTGGCGAATTTCTTGGTTGAGTTCGATGGCGATAAAAAGTCTTTGCACATCCTTCATGGCCTTATTCTACTGCACTTGACAATACAGTGAGGATGAAAGTAACTACACAGTTTGCCCTAAACATGGTATAAGGAATGTACCCTGCTGTGTGCGTGATGTTGCATCACCGGTTTTGAGCCAACACCCAAAAAACGGGACTGCTCCTGACAGGATTGATGCGATAGGCTTCGGCCAAGGCAGATTTTCTCCGAACAGCCCCACCCTGCTTTTAGCAGGTTCAAAACTACGCAACACACGGCATGGCGGGGAACTTTGAATAGAGATCCTGACGGAAACGTCAGGATTTATTTTTCTCCTACCAGATTTTGTCGCGAATTTCTCCTCCTCGGTAATTTTGATGAACAATTTTGATTGACTTTCAATTCAGGGATTGCTAAACTAGAAAAGATAATTAATGAGGAGGCGATTATGACAAAATCATTCAAATTGATCTTGCAAAGTGGTCCGAACGCCGGTACCGAGTTTTTACTTGAAAAGGACGAACTTTTTTTAGGTCGGGATGTCAATAATGACATTACGATTAATGATCCTGAAGTTTCGCGGCGGCATGCTCGTATCTCTCGCCAGGGAGAGGATTATGTTTATGAAGATCTTGGTTCCACCAACGGCAGCTTTATATTGGGACAACGCGTCAACAGCCCAACCTTATTACAATCCGGAACAGCCATCACTATTGGAGAACGTATACTGCTCAAATTTGTAGTCGAGGGGCAGGATGTGGCCGCCACGGTCGCTATACAGCGGCAAAGAGTAGCTCCGGCTCAATCGGATCCGGTGATGCCTCCTTCGCCTGTAGCCTCTGCTCAAGCAGTCTCTGCTCCACCTGCATACACACCACCGGCCAATAATCCTCCGATGTATGCCTCTCAAGATGCACCAGTGTTTGGTCCCCCTCCTATTGTTGCTGCGCCGGTTGCACCCAAGAAGAAAACATCAAAAGGTGTGGTAATCATATTGATCGTTCTTGCGATCATCATCGTTTTTTGTGTTGTCCCCTGGGTGATTGTGGAGGTAACTAATAGCTATTGCTCGCTCTTCCCAGGATTATTCAACGCCATTCAAGCGGGGGCTTGCCCATAAAAATGACCAAAAACCGGTAGAGAAATCGCCGGTTTTTGTTTTAATGATCGAAATACTTTATAATCATGAAGAATAAGGGAATGTGAGTCGCCAATGAATGCTTCAGATAATGCCGATCTTCCTCGCTGGAGTAATACCACCAAACTCATTGTTACTATAACCATTGTAATAATTGTTGGTCTTTTGCTCTGGAAATTCCAGTTCATTCTTGGCCCCTTGCTATTTGCAATTATTTTGTCTTATTTGGTTCATCCTGTGGCAGGAATTCTGCATAAAAATGTGCATCTCCCTTGGCGCGTGGCTGTCACCATCCTTTATCTTTTACTATTTTTGATTTTGTTTGGGCTGATCACCTGGGGCGGGTTATCTTTGGTCGAACCGCTTGAAAATTTCGTCATCTTTTTGCAAAAGCTGATCAAGGATTTGCCTGGATCGATAGCCTCTGTTTCCAGTCAGGTTTTGGTCATTGGGCCATTTTCGCTCAATCTGACGAACCTCAACCTCACCCAATTATGGTCTTATTTGCAGGGGATCGTCAGCCCGATATTGTCCTCCGTGGGTTCTCTACTTGCCGGGGTGGCCACGGGAGCGGTCAGTACAGTCGTCTGGACGGTTTTTACCCTGCTGGTTTCTTACTTCTTCTGTGTCGAAACGAGCGGTACCCGCGCTAACCTGATTCATTTGGATATTCCACGTTATCAGATCGATTTCGAACTGATGAAAGCGCACCTTTCTCGAATTTGGGGTGCTTTTCTTCGCGGGCAATTGACTGTTTTCGTAATTACATACATTATCTATTCAATAGTTCTGGCGTCTTTTGGTGTGAAATACTTCTTTGCTCTGGCAATCCTGGCTGGATTGGCAAGATTTGTCCCGTACGTAGGGCCATTTGTGGCATGGACGACTTATGGTCTGGTTGCTTACTTTCAAGGATCAACGATCTTAAGTTTGCAACCGTTACCTTATGCCCTGATCATCGTTGGCAGCGCTATCTTGATCGATGCCATAATCGATAATTTTGTCACCCCGCGAGTAATGTCGAATGCTCTCTCTGTGCATCCCGCTGCCGTGTTGGTGACTGTCATCGTGGCCGCCAAATTGATCGGTTTTCTCGGTGTTCTCCTGGCAGCACCGGTTTTGGCTTCCTTAAAACTTTTCTTTCATTATGCATTAAAAAAATTGATGGATCTCGATCCCTGGGAGGATTTGGATGTACCGGCACCTTCACCTCCATTAAGAAAAAGCCTGATTCGTTTGATTCGTAAAATAAAGTTAATTTGGATCCACTTGATGGTCTCCCTAAAAAGGGGAAATAAAAAGTCGGTCCAAAATACACGATCTCAAGATAACTAAAGGAGTATTACTATGGCTGATGATAAGGAATTAACCACGAACACGATTGCTGAAACTGAGAATTATGCAGTTTGGTCTGCTGCTGAACCGGACGGGGAAGTCACATATCATCTGGAATTGAACAACGTGACGGTTCACTTCTTTCAGGAAGAATGGGATGAGTTTATCGAACTGGTGAAGAAACTGAAATAGTCCGCCTTTTGACCACGCTAAAGAGAAGCAACCTCAGAAATGAGGATATTTTTATTATCCCAAAATAATAGAAAGAATGGTGTCTCGACATGAACTTGGATGACTTTACTCATTTTCGATCATTGGACCCTGAAGGGATGTTGGCGCAGATTGACCAACTTCCGGAACAACTTGGCGAGGCCTGGAAGTTAGGCTTGGCGCTGCCGCTTCCCCAGATGGGAGAAATTCGGGCAGTGGTTGTTGCCGGTATGGGGGGGTCTGCAATTGGAGCTGATCTTTTAGCAGCGACGATATCCAACGTTTGCCCGGTGCCGGTTTTCATTCAACGTGATTACGGGTTACCTGCCTGGGCAAAAGGTCGCGGAACCCTGGCAATCCTTTCTTCTCATTCCGGTAACACCGAAGAAACCCTTTCCGCTTTCGATCAGGCTGTGCAGTCTCATTGCCAGATTGTAACGGTTTCCACGGGTGGAAAATTACTCGAAAAGGCCAAACAAAGTGGTTTACCCGCCTGGACCTTCAAGCACGAAGGACAACCCCGTGCTGCTGTGGGTTTCTCTTTCGGATTGCTCTTGGCTTTGTTTACTCGCCTGGGCTTGATCTCGGATGCTGAAAAGGATGTCGTTGCGGCCACTCATTCGATGATTACTCAGAGGGAGACCATCCACGCTGAATCTCCACTGAGTGCAAATCCTGCCAAACGCCTGGCAGGGCAATTGGTCGGCCGCCACGTGACCTTCTTTGCGGCTGGGCATATGGCTCCGGTGGCGCGCCGTTGGAAATGCCAGATGAACGAGGTCGCAAAGGCGATTGCTGCTTTTGAAGCCTTGCCTGAATCTGACCATAATACTCTGGCAGGCGTTAGTTTCCCCCTGGCCGCGCTTGATAAGTCCATGTCTGTCTTTATTCGCTCCGAATCAGATCTGCCCAGAAACAGTCTACGCTTTGACCTGACTCAAAAAACGATGATGGAAGAAGGCATCGTTACCGACAGTTATTTAGCCACCGGTAAATCGCCCATGGAACAACTTTGGCGGGCGATTCAGTTTGGCGATTTTGTTTCTTATTACCTGGCGATGGCCTATGAGACCGATCCGACGACGATTCCGACGATTCTGGGTTTGAAGAAAGCCATGTCCAAATAGTACTTCTCCATTTTTTGGCCGGAAACAATATTCTTATTGCTTCTGGCCTTTTTTTAATTTATGATAGAACATGAGAAATTTTATTGATATTTCAGGAACAGGGGAAAATCCTCACATGTCGACCAGAAAGATATTACATCTCGACCTTGATGCTTTTTTTTGTGCCTGTGAAGAATTGAAGGATCCTTCTCTGGCAGGAAAGGCATTTGCGGTGGGCGGCCAGGCCGGCCGACGAGGCGTGATTGCTTCCTGTTCGTATGCGGCGCGCCAGAAAGGTGTTCATTCCGCCATGCCCACTGGCCAGGCGTTAAAACTTTGTCCTGAGTTGATTATGATTTCCGGGCATCATGGAAATTATGGTGCGCAATCTGAAAAAGTGATGAAAATTATCGCTCACCTGACGCCCCTGGTGGAGCAGGTGTCGATCGATGAAGCCTTCATGGATATTTCAGACTTGCCCCAAGATTTGGAGACGATCGCCCGGGATTTGCAACAAAGGGTGGATCTTGAAACTCACTTGCCATGTTCCTTGGGTGGCGCGACCAATAAACTGGTAGCAAAGATTGCCACTGACACAGGTAAAGTGCGTCAACATAGTAACACCTATCCACGGGCTATTCTGATCGTTCCCCCCGGTGAAGAGGCCACCTTCCTGGCACCGTTGGCGGTAAAGGCGATGTGGGGAATTGGCCCGAAAACAGAAGCTGCCTTGGCGGTTCTGGGGATAAAGACGATTAGCGATTTGGCAAACTACCCATCAGGACAACTGGAAACGCATTTTGGCAAATATGGTGCTGAATTGGCAGAACATGCCCGCGGAGTGGATGACCGGCCGGTGACGGTGGAATATGAGACGAAATCCATTAGCCAGGAGACCACCTTCGACCGGGATACCAATGATTCCGAGCACTTGAGCCAGACCATGAAGAGCCTTGCGAGAAAAGTCGGTTTCAGACTGCGGCAGAGTAACGTTTGTGGTAAGGTTGTACGGATTAAAATTCGCTGGTCAGATTTTACGACCTATACCCGCCAGATTTCTTTGCAGCAACCAACCGATCAAGACGGGGTTATTTATGACGTCGCTATGAAATTATTTACCAATAACTGGGATGGCGAGCAGTTGATTCGTTTGGTCGGCGTCGGGGTATCTGCTCTGGATGAGAATAACCACCAAATGAGTTTATTCGATACCCCAACTGAAAAGGAACATCGTCTATTAACAGCGCTGGACGAGATTCATGAGCGTTATGGAAAAGGGTCTGTTACCAGTGGGGATGTTCTCAACCGGGAATCGATGAAGAAAAGTTCTACCCTTGGTAAACCCAAATAAAAGTCCTTTGTCTCGGGGTAGAAGGATACTTTTTAAGAAAGTGGGTAGATGGCCTTCTTATGAACGGATTTATTACCGAATCGGTGAGCAAAATATCAGATGGCATTATCAATACCATCAAATTGATTCTTTTTTATGCTCTGACAAGTTTACTCATTGTTCCCATCGAGCATTACTTTCAACGACCCGGTATATTGATCTACATTTTCTTGTTGCTGGCAACGGCTGGTTTTGAATTGCAACGCACGATAATGGCTCGCACTTCCGAACCTCGCCGTGCCTGGCATGGGATGGCGGCAGGTCTGTTTTTTTGGCAGGTGATCCGTTTCACTGCTGAATTGAGTTCACTCCAGCTCTTTCAAGGGGTTGGCTGGATTTTTTGGGTGATGGTCGTGATCATGACTACGGTTATCTGGAAAAAAAATTTACCCATCGGGATGCGCTCGGCTATGTTAGTATTACTGGTCTGCTGGTTGGGACGGCTTTACCAGGTCGGTTATACTAATTTGGCAGCTTGGCCTCCCATGATTACTTTTGCATATGTGGTCTTACGTTATCTGGTTGGGTTGGGTGGGCTTTTCGCGCTTTTCGATATCATTTTTCGCAGTCGTGAGCTGAATGAACGTATTTATGCAGCCGTTGCGGTCTTTGCAGGGGTATTATTCATTGCTTTGGCGTTTTAGAGTTCGTAATCGGCCAACGCAAGAGCCTTTTGTTTGCAATCATTTTTGGACGTAATTTTGGGGAAGGCAAAAATTAGATACCCCACTATTACAATCGAGTAGCGGTGGGGTATCGATTTAAATACAATTTTGTTTCGCCGGTGGAATGACCGGATCGCTGGGTGAAATGGTTGATACTTCCGGGCATCTTTTGTTGTTAAAGATGTCTTATAGGTCATGTATGGCCGGGATTACTTCTTTTCCGATGGTTTCGAGTGTCTTCTCTGTGGCATTCGCGTCGTGTGTGTTCACGATCAGATGTTGGATACCTGCTTGGCTTAATTCCCTGCACTTGTTGATCATTTCCTTTGGGGTCATTTCGTCGAATGAATCGAGCGCGGTTTTCTCGATCTCTTCATAATTTCTACCGACTTGATCACAGTGGGCTTTCAGGATGTCCAGTTTGCGCGTGATCTCTTCCAGCCCAATGCGGCCAAACAAATTGCAGGCGTCCGCATACTGGGCCACCAGTTTCAAGGTTTTCTTTTCCCCTGTTCCACCGATCAGGATGGGAGGGTGCGGCTGGCTGATGGGCTGAGGACTGTTCAGTGGCCGTTCCATTTTGATGTGTTTCCCGGTGAATGGAGCTTCCTGTCCGCTCCACATAGCCTTGGCAATTTGGAGGGCATCTTCCAACTGTTCGAAACGTTCTTTTAGCGGTGGAAAGCTGAAACCCAGCCCCAATGATTCCATCTCATTCCAGGCTGCGCCGATGCCAAGATAAGCTCTGCCTCCCGAGAGTACGTCCAAAGTGGTCACTTCTTTGATCAACAGTCCCGGGTTGCGATAGATCACTCCGGTGACCATAGTCCCTAATCGGGCTTTCTTGGTGTGAGCCGCAATGAAATTCAGGGTACTGTAGCTTTCGAGCATGGGCTCCTCGGGTTGGCCGATGCCGCGGATCTGAAAAAAGTGGTCCATGACCCAGATACTGGCAAAACCCAATTCATCTGCCGAACTTACAATTTCCGCCAGCCGCGGTCCGATCTCCCGGGTACCGCCTGGCCAGGTAAATGATGGAATTTGTAATCCGATTTTCATAAGCACCTCGCTTTTTTCTAACCAATAATCATACTTTCTTTCACGATGCTGTCAAATTTTCGACTGATTGGTCGGTAAGACAAAAACTAAACGATCGGTTTTATGTTCCCGTTATCGAGCATGGTGGCGTACGTTTCGGCAATTTGCTTCGTAATCAATTCCCATGAGTAATTCAACGCATAATCGGCAGCTTGCTGGCCCATCTTTTTACGTAGATCTGCCTGGGTCATGAGCTTCAATAAGGGGCTGACCAACGCCTCAGGGCTTCCACCAGGGACGACGTAGCCCGTGATCCCGTCTTGCACCAGAAAAGGTAGCCCGCCCACTTGAGAGGCAATGACGGGAGTTCCGCAGGCCATTGCTTCCAACGCTACCATACCGAAGGATTCATAATAAGAGGGCATGATCAACACGTCTGCCGCAGAATAATAATAGGGTAAAGTCTCTTGCGATTTTTTACCCAGAAAAACGACCAGATCGTCGATCCCTAATTCTTTACACAGTGATTTCACGCGTGCCATTTCTTCGGTCATGGTATCGGGCGAGGCATCGGGATCGCCGCCGATTACCACCAGGCAATAACGATCACTCACCGGGTTCCCGCTCTTGCGGATCAGTTCCAGCGCCCGCAGCAGGTTCGGTAATCCTTTGAGCGGTTCGATGCGGCCGACAAATAAAAGTAGGTGCTCTTTACAGGTGATGGCGATCGCCTCTTTGGCCTCATCCTGTGAAATGGGGTAGAAACAGGCCGTTTCGACACCTGGGGGAATGGTAATGATGCGATCGGCACTCACCCCGTAGAGTTGTTCTAATTGCCCTTGTTCAGCCGGTGTGGCTGCGATTATCTTGTCCGCCATTTGGGCTACCCGCTTTTCGCCATCAATACGATAAGCGCCTTCCATCTCGGTGGGGGATTGGGCGATACGGTTCTTCATCAAGCCTAGCGTATGGAACATTTGCAGTACCGGGACTTTCCATTCCTGTTTGAGTATTTCTGCCGCTATTCCCGACATCCAGTAATGGCTATGGATGAGATCATAATGGATGCCTTTTTCGGCAGCAAAGCGCCGTACCCCTTCTGCGAAGATAGGGATATATTTGGCCAGCTCCTGTTTTGGGAGCGGATGTTCCGGCCCGGAGGGGATGTGAACCACCCGGTTGCCGTACCCAAGACTGTGAACCACATGGGGCACATGGTCATCCTGCGACCGAGTAAACACATCCACGTGAATACCCATTTGACCCAGGTGCTTGGTCAGTTCAGCTACATAGACGTTCATTCCGCCGGTGTCTTTGCCGCCCAGGGTGGCCAGGGGGCAGGTGTGATAAGAAAGCATTGCAATATTCAATGAGATATCCTTGCCTTTAAAGAGTGGGTGCTGATATAATTTGCGCCGTCACTTGATCAAATCGAGTGAATTATACGCCACCGTAGCTCAGTTGGTAGAGCAGCCGCTTCGTAAGCGGCGGGTCGCGGGTTCGACTCCCACCGGTGGCTCTTTGATTTAATTCCCTAAATAAATATTTGCGACAAAAAGAGATCTATTAAAGAATTGCAGCTCTCTCCAATTACAATGATTCTTCTGAGTGGTTAATTCTCTGGTTTTATTGGGGATTGGCTGGATTCGATGAATGAGAGATCGATATCTTTATAAGCTTTGGGGAGGCGGGTGAGAGTGGTTTCAGCCCATTCGCGGATATCCGGGCTGGTTCCCGACCACCACTCGTTTCGGGCAGTGCTGGCGTATGATACAGGTTGAATGCATAACGTGCCTTGTATTCCCTGGCTGGCGCAATTGATTTTGTGTTCTTTTAGAAATAATTGCTGGAAACTGCTTCGGGGGCTTGGATGAGCAATTCTTCAAACACTGCCGCATTATGGGGGTAGCGGCGGATAACCGGGACCGCGGCTACACGATCGATTAATGCGTTTTCGCTGAATGTCTCCATGTGCCAGTTGACGGCCTCGTATCCGAGCAAAGGAAAAAGCGCAAAGGCTCCAAAACCGTAAAGCTGGTTGGCGAGCATCTTGAACTGTTCTGCGTCATCCAGATATTTTTTTTGAAAGTCCAATTCTTCTACATTCGCTACCGAATGAATGACCATTTTTATCCACATGAACAGACGAATATTGTCCATTTGTGGACTTTTTCGCGGGATCACATGCAAGAGATATTTTTCGGCGGGGGTCAATTTGGGTTGCATGAACCGCACGATCACCACCAGTCCGACGATGACAGCAATGATGATCACGATCTGCGAAAGGGCAGGTGTTAGTCATGTTTCGATTATAGCGGAAAATCATTTTTCCCAAAAATGAGGCAAAAGGTAGAGAGATTTATCCCCCTCATGTATAATGGATTAATGTCTTCAAACAAATTTACTCCATTGGTGATTGGGGTTGCGGGTGGCTCGGGTTCAGGTAAGACCACGGTGGCCAATATCGTTCTCGATCGCGTCGGCCGGCACCGCATTGCTTACCTACCTCATGATGCCTATTACCGGGATTTGACCAGTTTACCTTTGAACCAACGAATTCAGATCAACTTTGATCATCCTGATTCGCTTGAATCTGATTTGTTGGTGGAACACATTCAGCGCTTGAAGGCCTGGGAAACGATTCAGCTTCCAATTTATGATTTCACCCATCACAGACGTACCGATAAATCCATTCCGGTAAAGCCCCAACGAGTTATCCTGGTGGAAGGAATTTTGATCTTTGCTGAAAAACAACTGCGCGAGCTTTTCGACGTAAAGATTTTTGTTGATACTGATGCAGATCTTCGTTTTATTCGCCGCCTGCAACGCGATATCACAGAACGCGGGCGTACAACTGAAAATGTGATCACCCAATATTTAAGTACTGTCAGACCGATGCACCTGGAATTTGTCGAACCTTCCAAACGTTATGCTGACGTGATCATTCCGGAAGGCGGATTGAACGAAGTAGCTATGGACATGGTGATTGCTCGAATCGAAGCTCTTTTAATGGATGACCATAAAGAAGGCGCATGAAAAGTGGCTGGAAACGGAATCTGGTTCGCGCGTTCGCTCTGATAGCGGTAATTGGCATCACGGTATTTTTATATTTACATCGCGATCAGGTTTCAAAATTACAAGTGCTGGGTTACCCTGGCATTTTTTTGGTCTCTTTACTTTCGAATGCGACCTTGATCTTGCCGATACCGGGAGTTCTCTTTACCTCGGCGATGGGGGCGATTTTCAACCCTTTTTACGTGGCCTTGGCAGCCGGCAGTGGTGCGACCCTGGGAGAACTTACCGGCTATTTGGTTGGGTTCAGCGGCCAGGGGGTAGTGGAAAACAAGAAATGGTATGACCGCATTTCAAGGTGGATGCTAAAGTACGGTGATTTGACGATTTTCTTGCTGGCGCTCATTCCCAACCCCTTTTTTGATATCGCAGGCATGGTTGCAGGGGCATTGAAAATGCCCTTATGGCGTTTCTTGTTATGGGTCTGGTTGGGAAAATGTCTCAAAATGCTCGCCTTCGCATTAGGCGGCGCTGGTATCGCCGGTCTTTTTACCTCCCATTGATTATTATTCTTCCATATTCAAGCCCTTAACAATTTTGTTGAAAGGGTTATATTTATTCGAACACCGTTTTATAACTGATATAATACTGGTAGAGGTATTATTAACTAACTGAATATCTATTTTAAAAATATTCAGATTTCTGAAACAGTTGACAGTGACCGGTCACAGGATTCATAACAAAAAAGTTCGACTCGTGTGACCATGTTTTTTCCTTTACTAATAGGAGCGTAATGAACGCATTAATTGAAACGAAAGAAAAGCTGATCTCTCCTTACATTGATGAAAAGGTAATGGATGAGTTTAAGCAATTCATGGGCGAGGAGGGTGGCGACATGGTGAAGGAATTGAAAGAACTTTACCTGACCAATACGCCTAAGTTGATTTCGAATATAAAGAAGGATATCAAAGCAAGAGACATGGATTCCCTGAAGACGCATGTGCATGGATTGAAGGGCAGTAGCGCTCAATTGGGGGTGACAGGAATCGCCAGCCTCTCTAGAGATATTGAGGATGTGATCCCTTCAGGTAGATTTGATGAGATTGAAGCCTTGTTCAAGCATTTGCTGGACGTTTACAAAAAAGTAAAAATAACCTTTACCAACCAGTTATAATATATATACAGGTATTGCTACTAAAAAGAGTGTATTTATAATGGATGAAAAAAAAGATCAAATACTGATCGTCGAAGATAGTGATATTACATTGTATAAAGTCAAGGCGGTGCTCATCCGTCTGGGCTATGACGTTACGGCCTATAATAACCCTATCACCGCACTCGATTGGTTACTTTCGACTCCCAATCTTCCTGATTTGATTTTGCTCGACGTGGTGATGCCCGGCATGGACGGCTTTGAATTCATCCGCCGGGTGCGTGGTAAGAAGGAAACCGAAAAAGTTCCCATCATTTTGCTCACCAGCCATGTCGATACGCGCGATAAGATCGAGGGACTTGAAGCAGGCGCGGATGATTACCTTGGAAAATCAGCCAGTTTATCTGAGTTGGAGTTTCGGGTGAAAGCTCTGCTGGCCCGAAAACATTCGACTGAAAGTTCGATTACCCAGATATCAGCTCGTTCTATTGCTATATTTAGTTTGCGCGGCGGAGTCGGAGTCAGCTCGATCGCGGTCAACCTTTCGATTGCGATATCACAGTTGTGGAGCATCGAGACTTGCCTGTGGGATATGGCAATGGGGGTCAGCCAGTGCGCGCTGATGATGAATCTGAAACCGATTTCGACGATTTCGACCTTGACCGACTGGACTGAGAAAACGGTCGATGAAAGTGTTTTGCGAAATATGTTGTTGAAACACAAATCCGGGGTCTGGCTGATGCCAGGAGCAGTAGGAGTTGAAGAATCTGAGTTGATCAGTTCCCACACCATGGACTTGGTTTGGCCGGCTGTACAGACGCTGGCTCCTTATCTGATTATCGATGCCGGTAATCATTTTTCTGATCCCACTCTGACAATTTTGGAGAGGGCTGATATTATCTTGTTGGTATTGGCTCCGGAACTGGCGTCGGTCAATGCTTCTTACCAGGCTTTGAAAGTATTCAATGATCTGGGTTTCCCGGCAGACAAGGTGCTTCCCGTGGTGAACCGGGTGATTTCTCAGAATACGCTGGATGTGACGAAGATCGCCTCGGGCTTGAAGAAACAAATCTTTGTCGAAATTCCTTACGATAGCAAAGCGATGGTCAAGGCCATCAATCAGGGGACCCCCCATATTCTGACTTCTCCAAAGTCTGAGGTCAGCCAGGCAATCTCTTCAATGGCCTACCGTTTAAGTTCAGGTGAAATGGAAACCAAAAAAGCGGAGGAACCGTCCCCGCAATTGGAAAACGCAAGAAAACTTTTACATAGTTGATGAAGAGGAGTATGCCTCGTAAACGGTTGGAACCTGTCCTGTTTCCACAGGTTGAAGCTTTTTCGCCTCTTTTATTCAGTCATTTCCACAAAAATATAGCGCGCGACTGTGAACCCCAGGGTGACCGGGGTTCCTTTGATTTCGATCGTCAGTGTATGGTTGAAGGGAAGAATTTCAATGACCTTAACCTGGTTGCCGATCATGATCTTTTTACGCTCCAGGAATTCCAGTAATTCAGAATTCTCTTCGGCCAATTCATGGATGCGCTGGACGGTGACTACCTTGCCTAAAGGTACCTTTGTAAGCGGAACCCAGGCTGCGACGGCATCTTCACAACCCGGCAGCGGGTTGCCATGCGGACAGGTTTTGGGACGTCCCAGTTCTTCATAAAGTGCATTTTCCGCTTCCTCAGAGATTGCGTGTTCGAGGTTGTGTGCTTCGGAATGCAATTTTGACCAGGGAAGCATTCGCAGCATCATCCATTCCATCAGCATGTGTTTGCGCATGATCACACGGGCTGCATCCCAGCCGGGATCGGTTAAATGAGTACCATTTTCTTGCATGGTGATGAGCCCATCGCGTACCATGCGTTTGAGCGTGTTGGTGACAGTGGGAGGAGAAACTTTCATTATTTCGGCCAGTCGCGCACCTACCACAGGTTCATCGTCTCGTTCGATCACGTAGATCAGCGAAAGATAGTCCTCGATTGTTTGACTGTGCTTGACTAATTGTTCAGACATTTTTTCATCCAGTTTTAGAAAATGATCATAATAGGCTTGATTAATTATTTATATTAGCATATACTAATAACAGTTTGTTATTCCTTGATATAAATTATATCAATTCTTTACGGAGGTAGTCATGCAAAATTCTATGAACCAATCCTACCTTTCTGAAATCCCGACTGGCGAAAATGTGATTTTGTCTTCTATGAGTGAAGGAAACGAGATTAATCGCAGATTGACCTCCTTGGGATTTACTCCCGGAACCGGGATTGAAATCGTACAGAATTTTGGGCATGGCCCGATGATCGTCAATGTAAGAGGAACTAGAATTGCCTTGGGACGGGGTGAGGCAGCCAGGATCTCTGTGCATAAGGAATCATAATGAGTGATTGTCACACCAGCGGTACCTCTAAGGGAATGCTTCTCGATCCCTTAGATGGCACAAAAATACTCACCATTGCACTTGCTGGTCAACCGAATATGGGGAAATCCACCCTCTTTAATTTACTTACCGGTTTGAACCAACACGTAGGCAACTGGCCTGGAAAGACAGTCGAAAGACGTAGCGGAAATTTCACCCTTGATGGAAAAACCTACAACCTGGTCGATTTACCGGGAACATACAGCCTGACCGCCAATTCACCTGAGGAGGTGATTGCCCGGGAATTTATCTTAACCGAAAAGCCGGATGTGGTGATCGCGGTCGTCAGTGCTGCTAATCTGGAACGCAGTCTCTATCTGGTTTCTGAATTGGTTTGCTTGCCTGCACCGGTAGTCGTGGCTTTGAACATGATGGATGTGGCTCAGCAGGAAGGGCTGCATGTGGATGCCGTTGCTTTAGGCAAGGCTTTGAATCTGCCGGTCATTCCCATCACGGCCACGCGGGCCTTGGGTGTGCGCGAGTTATTGCAGGTGGCCGAAGAGGTGATCGTGGATCACCGGTTATCCGACTCGCCGAACATGCCGGAGATTCGCCGGGACGTATCCCAAGCTATCGATGAAGTGGAGGCCCTGATCGAAAACTATGTGCCGGCGGCTTACCGGTTTGAGGGGAGAAGGCGGCATCATCATGAACACTACCATCTGCATCATCATGATCGTCTCCAGGAATTTTACGGTATGCCGCACGCACCATACATTTATCCCGCGGATTACGACTATAGGGCCCACCATCATCACCAGTTGGAGAGGTTCGAGAACGGGCGTGGCGCTCTTGATCAAAGAACCGGGTGGGTTGCTGGTGGGCATCATGACCATCGGCACTACATGCGCGGGGCGCGCCTGATCGCTATGGCACAGGCTGAGCAGTATAGATCATCGTTTGCCAATCAGATCGACTTTTTCCCAGACTCTTACGATGACCTTGCATGGACTCATCACCATAGACATTTTGGTCACAGAAATGACGTTGTGGGTTATCCCAGCAACTGGGTCGCGTTGAAGCTGTTTGAAGGCGATACGGAAATTACCAAAATGATGCGGGCGATTTTACCGCCAGAAGTGTGGCAAAAAGTACAGGCCATTTTGCTCAAGAATGATGACGCCATGGTTGTAGTGGCATCCGGCCGCTACAACTGGATTGGTGATATCGTTCACCTGACGGTCGAAAAACCACGGCTGGGCCAGATCAGCATGACGGAACGCCTGGATCGTGTCGCCACGCATCCGGTGTGGGGCTTGTTCGTCCTGGCTGGCATTTTAGGCTTGGTATTTTGGTTGACATTTACTCTTGGCTCTCCCGTTCAAGCCTGGTTGGCGACCCAGGTCGTGGGACGGTTGGCTGCTTGGGTGGGCTCGCTGATGATTACGGCTCCGGCCTGGTTGAGTTCGTTGGTTGTGAAAGGTCTCATCGGTGGAGTGGGGTCGGTGATCACATTCTTGCCCATCTTGATGATTTTCTTTGCTTCCTTCGGGTTTTTGGAAGACATTGGTTACATGGCTAGGGCAGCTTATGTCATGGATAACATCATGCACATGATGGGCCTGCACGGCAAGTCCTTTTTACCCCTGTTTCTGGGGTTCGGTTGTAATGTTCCCGCCATCATGGGCACCCGTGTCATTGATTCGCGGCCGGCCCGCATTCTTACCATTCTCATCGCTCCACTGGTTCCGTGTACCGCCCGCATGGCAGTGATTGCTTTTCTGGCTCCGGCCTTTTTCGGGCAACAGGCTTTCCTGGTTTCTTGGGGATTGATCCTCTTCTCGATCATCATGTTGGTGATTATGGGAGTTTTACTGAACAAAATAGTTTTCAAAGGGGAACGTTCTGCCTTTATCATGGAAATGCCTCTTTATCACATACCCAATTCTCGTACGGTGGGCTTGCTGGTATGGCAACGGGCGTTATCCTTTTTGAAGAAAGCCGGCACGACCATATTGATTGCATCGGTGCTGATCTGGGGGCTGTCGTATTTCCCCGGTGGCAATCTGAATAGCAGCTACCTGGCTATTTTTGGAAAGTGGCTGGCTCCTATGGGCAAGTTGATGGGATTTGATTGGCGGCTTACCGTTGCCCTGATCAGTTCCTTCCCCGCCAAAGAGAATGCGATTGCCACTTTGGGTGTTTTGTTTGGGAGTTCCGCCAGCGCTGGGTTGGCGACGACCCTGGCTTCTACTTTCAGCAGTGCGAGCGCTCTCTCTTTCCTGGTCGTGACTATGCTTTTCATTCCCTGCGTGGCTACGGTGGCAGTCATTCGGCAGGAAACCGGCTCATTAAAATGGACAGCTTTCAGCGTTCTGATGTTCCTTGTTTTATCGACAGTCACTGGAATGATTGTCTATCATGTGGCATTACTGGTATAGGTGGTCGTTATGTTGGAAGAATTGTTAAGGTTGATTCGAGAAGGTGGTTCATTCGACACGTCGATTCTAGCCAGGAAACTCAACACTACTCCGGCGATGGTCATGGCTATGATGGATCATTTGCGCCGCAGTGGCATGCTCAAGATCTACGACCCTGGAAATTGTTCTTGCGATCAATGTTCACTTTCGCAGCTGTGTGACCCAGTGAAGAATCAACACGATGCTGGGCACCTATGGTTGTTTGAGGAAAAAGTGCCACTCCCCACCGTAGATCAAAAAAATTAGGCTGTCATTCTTTTTTGCTTTAGTTTGGCTAAAAATTGCCAGGCCGACCGATAAGCCGCGTTCTGTCGATCGAACGGGTATGCCTGAGCACGGTGTTCGAAGGGAGAATCATCTATCTAGGCGCATCGTTACCGATACGCTCGAGCGGTCTACCCGGGACTGAAAAGAAAGCGAGCCGCTTCCCACTGCCCGGAGGCAGTTCTCATCCCTGCTTGACCTTGCTCCGGCTGAGGGTTACCTGGCCGCTGCATTGCTGCAAACGCCGGTGGTCTCTTGCACCACCTTTTCACCCTTACCCTTGCGGGCGGTTTGTTTTTCTGTGGCCCGATCTGGCAGGTTCTTCCGAAGAATCCCCGCCCCGGGTGTTACCCGGCAGCCTGCCCTGTGGAGTGCGGACTTTCCTCGAGGTTGCGAGCAACCTCGCGATCCTCTGGTCAACCTGGCAAACTGATGATACCTTTTTCGATACCCTTCGTCAACCGGAAGAATAAATGGGCAGGGGAAAGATTAATGATAAACCATTGAATCAAGGGGTAATTTAATCAATTTCTTAGACTTGCTTGGTATATTCAATAGCTTAGAAGAGCTCACTATGACCACTTCTGTACCCATTAAAGAGAGAAGCTTTTGCCGTGTTTATCCAAATTCTTAAGGTTCTTTATACAATTTGTCTTGTTTTATTGTTCGTGTTCAGCATGAATAGCTTGGTTCTCAGTATCTTATATTTGATCAATCGCAAAAAAGTATGGGGGATTCCCACGCCAGAAATGATTGCTCCCTGGCCGAAGGTGACCATTCAATTGCCTATCTACAATGAAAGATATATGATCGACCGGTTACTGAAAGCCATGACTGCTTTGGAATATCCGGCGGAGAAACTGCAGATTCAGGTTCTGGATGATTCGACCGATTCGACCCGGGATATGATTGCCAAGCTGGTGGCACGGTATCAGACGGCAGGGCACGATATTCAACTTTTGCACCGCAATGATCGCTCCGGATACAAGGCCGGCGCCTTGGAAGCTGGGTTACAGGTGGCCACCGGGGAATTTGTCGCCGTATTCGATGCGGATTTTGTCCCCAAACCGGACTGGTTGAAAAAAGTGGTTCCTTTCTTCCAGGAGGACAAAGTAGCCTTCGTGCAAACCCGCTGGGGGCACCTAAATAACCGTTATAACCTGATTACCCATTTGATCGGTATGGCGTTGGATGCTCACTTCGTCATTGAGCAGACCGCCAGGGCGGGCTCCGGCCTGCTCATGTCATTTAACGGCACGGCCGGGATGTGGCGCAAAAGCGCAGTAGAAGAAGCAGGTGGCTGGCAGGGGGATACCCTGACCGAGGATATCGATTTGAGTTTTCGCACAGAGATGGCCGGCTGGAAATACATTTATGCCCCCGATATTGTGGTAATGTCAGAGCTTCCTGCCCAGATGGATGCTTTCAAGAAGCAACAGGTGCGCTGGGTGAAGGGCAATATGCAGGTCACGCGCAAATTGTTAGGTAAATTGCTGCGTTCAGATCTTCCTCTGGGCGTGAAATTGATGGCAGTGATTCATCTCGGCATGCTCTTTCTACCTTACGCGGCCACGTTGTTGACAATGATTTTGACTTTCCCGGTATCCCTGTTGATTCCAAAATTCTTGAACTTGTTTGGCTGGACAATGCTGGGTTTTCTGGGACCGATCTTTTTATACTCACTGGCGAAGACCGAGTTCAACCCCAATTTATTCAAGCGGGTGGCGACCTTGCCTTTCTTGACCATGATGGGAATGGGCATTTCGGCGAATTGCACCTGGGGGATTATCAGCGGATTCTCTTCGAAAAGTGGCGTTTTTGAGCGTACTCCGAAATACAATGTGCAGGATTCCCACGAAAAGTGGACCCAGAGTAGTTATACGCTACCCATTTCACCGATCACTGCCGTGGAATTGTTGATGGGAACCTATATTTTAACTTCTTCGCTCTATCTTTTCCGGGATCATGGCTTTGCCTTTCCCACCTGGCAAATTGTTTCAGCCGCAGCTTTCTACATGGTGGCTGGAGCCAGTATTGTACAGTCGATGCAGCGTGCCATCGTTACCTTGAAAGAAAAATCACCCCAATCTTCGGGAATTTCGAACTGACAAAGAAGGTGGAGAATTTTGTCCACCTTCTTGTTTTTCGTCTATAATTTGGTGAATTTGTTTTCTCTCATGAACAATGGATTGTGCGATAGTCCGATCTTAAAATCTTATTTGAAGAGGCAATCATGCGAAAACCATTAGTTGCTGGTAACTGGAAGATGAACAAAACGGTGGCAGAGGCGAAAACGCTGGTGCAGGAATTGATCCCCGGATTGAAAGCTATCGCGGGTGTGGAAAGAGTGCTCTGCCCTCCTTTTACTTCTCTGTCCGCCATCTCGGCTTTGCTCGAAAAAACGGGCATTGGCCTGGGTGCACAGAATATGCACTGGGAGGCTTCCGGTGCTTTCACCGGGGAAGTTTCTCCACAGATGATCAAAGAGTTTTGCGGGTACGTCATTATCGGCCATTCGGAACGACGCCAGTATTTTGCTGAGACCGATGATACCGTGAACAAGAAAGTGAAAGCAGCTCTCGCCATAGGACTGACTCCCATCGTGTGTGTCGGGGAATCTTTGGCGGAGTACGAAGCCGGCCAGACGAAATCGGTGGTGACCCGCCAGATCACTGCTGACTTCAACGGGATCGAAGCAGCCCTCGCTGACCGCATCGTGGTGGCGTATGAACCCATCTGGGCCATTGGTACCGGCAAAGCGGCCACTTCTGATGGCGCCAACGCGGTGCTAAAAGATTTTATCCGCCCGACCATGAGTCAGGTGTGGAATGCAACCATCGCTCAAAACGTGCGCATTTTGTATGGTGGCTCGGTCAATGCGGCCAATGCCGCTGAGTACTTCCACCAACCGGATATTGATGGGGCTCTCGTTGGGGGTGCCAGCCTGAAAGTAGCCGACTTTACGAAGATTGTCGAAGCTGCTCGTCCGTAACGAAAAGCGAACATGATATAAAATCACCCGATTTCTGAGAGAAATCGGGTGATTTGTCATACGCATATGGGAGAGGCCGTAAATACCGGGTTGACCGTTTACCTGGCCAGCGGCACGCAAAGAAGTTGTCTGACCGGGCGAAAAGAAATAAGGCCGATTTCCGTGATCCATGCGGTGTGCGGGTTGGGCAGACTGAGGCAAGATTCGACGATTTTGGAAATATAGGCTGGCTCGTTGATTTCCATGGCCACGCCGTAATGGGGAATCCAATTACCGGGGGTGTAAAAAACGAAATCTGGCAAAGCAGAGAATTCGCAAAATTGGCGGTGAATACTTGCGTGAATTTCGAGAAATTCTTTTGTGACCACCAGGCCCCAGAAGACAGTGAGATTAGGACCCGGGAATACGCCAATTTGTTCAAACGATAATGGGAAAGAAACCAGCGATTGGCTTGTTTTTTTTAGAACTGTCTTTGCTTTTACCAAATCGGTAGAATTGAAAATGTTCAGGGTAATGTACGGACGATTTCCGGACTGATCCTAGTAATCGGCCAGTTTTTTCTCACTCAGTTCTCCCCACTTTTCTCGAACGAGTTCTTCTGTTTGCAGATAAAAATACAATCCAAAGGAATAAGGCATTTTCCCTGATTCTTGATTTAAAGGCAATTTATTCAGTCCCCGGCATTTCTTATGCGTTTTCTTTCTTACGCTGTGCCAAACTGGCGGTCGCCGGCGTCTCCCAAACCGGGAATGATGTAGCCGCGTTCGTTCAAATGGTCATCCACTGCCGCCAGGAAGATGGGTACGTCTGGGCAAAGCTCGTTCATCCGCGCAATTCCCTCGGGAGCCCCGATCAACCCCACGAACTTGATTCGTTTGACTCCCCAGTTCTTGAGCACTTCGACTGTCGCTGTGGCAGAGCCGCCAGTCGCCAGCATCGGGTCGAGGATCAGGCACATCGAAACGGTGGGTTCGGTTGGCAGTTTATTGTAATATTGCACCGGTTTCAGGGAATGCTCGTCGCGGTAGATGCCGATATGCCAGACCTCGCAGCCGGGGATCAATTCCCAGAAGCCCTCGACCATTCCTAGGCCCGCGCGCAAGATGGGGACGAGGCCGATCTTGTCATTAAGAACAGAACCGACTGTTTTTGCCAATGGTGTCTGGACTTCAGTCGGTTCTAGTTTCATGTCTGCGGTGGCTTCATAAGCCAGGAGAATTGCAATCTCGCGCACGAGCTCGCGGAATTTCCTTGGGTCGGTGTTGACATCACGTAATTTTGCCAGCTTGTGAGCGATTAATGGGTGTTTGGAGGTATAGACATTTTGCATGATTGCTCCTTGAAATTTTGATTATTATAGCCGGATTGCCGGATTGTGCAATAATCAATTTGCTAAAATATTGCGCATAGTTGATTATTTGCGGCTGTTCTCGCACTCTCGAAGTTCCGTGTATAATCAGGTCTATGCCAAGCGAATCTGACCGTATTACCGACCCTGAAGTAAGACCCGATGACCGGCTGGACCCATCTTTGCGACCGGGTTCGTTGCGTGAACTGATCGGGCAGGATCAGGTCAAGGAGAATCTTGAAATCCTCATCTCGGCAGCCAGACAACGTGGTGAACCTCTGGATCACGTGCTCTTTTACGGCCCTCCAGGGCTCGGTAAGACCACTTTAGCCCATGTACTGGCAAATGAGATGGGGGTGAGCATAAAAATCACCTCAGGCCCTGCCATTGAACGCACAGGTGATCTGGCTGCCATTCTCACGAATTTACGTGCCGGGGATATCCTTTTCATTGACGAGATTCACCGCCTTGGACGTGCGATTGAAGAAATTCTCTATCCTGCCATGGAAGATTATGCGCTGGATATCATTATTGGCAAGGGTCCTTCAGCTCGCTCCATTCGCCTCAAATTGCCGCGCTTTACGGTCATTGGGGCAACCACGAGGTTGGCACTCATCACTTCCCCACTACGGGCACGTTTTGGTGCCGTCTATCGGCTGGACTATTACGACCAGGCGGCCATGCAGAGCATCGTCCGCCGGGCTGCTACTCTCTTGAACGTGGAGACGGACAAGGAAGGGATTGCTGAAATTGCCAGCCGGGCCCGCGGCACTCCCCGTGTGGCACTGCGTCTGCTCCGCCGTGTGCGTGACTATTCCCAGGTGCGCGGCAGTGGTGCCATCGATTGCGCTTGCGCCCGCGAGGCATTGAATTTGCTGGCCGTGGACAGTTTGGGTCTCGATGACGTGGATAGGCGGGTGCTGAGCACGATCATTGACAAATACAGCGGCGGCCCGGTTGGCCTTTCGACCATTGCAGCCTCGATCAGCGAGGAGCCGGATACGATCATGGATGTGGTCGAACCGTATCTGCTGCAATTGGGATTCATCGACCGCACACCCCAGGGCCGGGTGGCGACACCCAAGGCATATGAACATCTGGGCAGAAAATATCCTGCTCAAGACAAACAACCCCGCTTGATCGAGTAAATTGAATGCGAACGGATGATTTTCACTACGACCTGCCGCCGGAGCGCATCGCTCAGACGCCCCTCGAACCCCGCGATTCTTCCCGCTTGCTGGTTTTAAACCGGAAAGAGAATTCCCTGGAGGATGCCGTTTTTAAGGACATTGGCGATTATCTCCATCCCGGCGATTTATTGGTCATCAATCAAACGCGGGTGATCCCGGCGCGGATCATGGCCCATAAGCCCAGCGGTGGCAAGGTCGAATTATTGTTACTGAAGCGACTCACTCCCTATACCTGGGAAGTGCTGGTGGGTGGAAAGAAAATGACGGTTGGTACCGTCGCTTTGATCGAAGGCGGGCCGGCCGCGGAAGTGATCGAGGAATTGGACGGTAGCCACCGGGTGGTTCGTTTTTCGTCCCCGCTGGAGCATATCCTGCCTTCCGTTGGCGAAATGCCATTACCCCCTTACATCCATGAGAAATTGCGCGACCCCGATCGCTATCAGACCGTTTATGCTGAGGTGAAACAGACCGGCTCGGCGGCGGCTCCCACCGCTGGATTGCACTTCACTCCCGAAGTGATGACCAGTCTACAGGCCCAAGGGATTCGTTTCGCGCGGGTCACCTTGCATGTTGGCCTGGATACTTTTGCCCCGGTGACTGAAAACGACCCGAATGAACACCAGATCCATTCGGAGTGGTGCGAGATAACCCCAGAGACCGCTGATCTGATCAACCAGACTCGTGCAGCCGGCGGCCGGGTGATCGCTGTCGGCACCACCAGTGTGCGCACTCTCGAATCCGCGGCTGCAGCCAGCAAAGTTCCGCATCAGGTGGCAGCCATCAGCGGCCCGACGCGGTTGTACATCTTGCCCGGTTTCAAGTTCCGCATCGTGGATGCTATGATCACCAATTTTCATTTGCCTGAGTCGACGCTCATTATGCTGGTCAGTGCCTTTGCAGGGCGTGAGACCATTCTCTATGCCTATAACGAGGCCGTCAGGCGTGAGTACCGCTTCTACTCGTTTGGCGATGCCATGCTGATCCTCTAGGACCATATGCAGGATACAGGCGTTGGCTTCCTCGAACTGAATCGACAAATTGAAAATTGCCGGCTGTGTCCGCGTCTGGTGGTTTATCGTGAAGAGGTTGCCAGGGTCAAACGCCGTGCCTTCAAAGACCAACCTTACTGGGGGAAACCGGTTCCGGGTTTCGGTGATGAATCGGCAAAGGTGCTGGTGGTTGGTCTGGCTCCTGGGGCGCACGGTTCCAATCGCACCGGCAGGATGTTCACCGGCGACGATTCGGGAAAGTTCCTCTACAACGCCTTGTTTCGGCATGGCTTTGCCAGTCGACCGGTATCAGAGAGCCGTGACGATGACTTGATTTTGCAGGACTTGTATATCACCGCCGTCGGGCGTTGTGCTCCTCCTGAGAACAAACCCACCCCTCAAGAACTGAAGAATTGTCGCCCTTATTTGCTTCGTGAGTTGGAGCTGTTGCACAACTTGCAGGGGGTGGTGGCCTTGGGTAAGATCGCTTACGATGCCATGTTCAAAATTTTATCCACGCGAGGTGTGGAACTGCCTGCTGTTTCATTTGCACACTTTTCTTTTGCTCAATTCAGACCGGGGTCGTTCTGGTTGTTAGGGTCTTACCATCCCAGCCGACAAAATACACAAACTGGAAGATTGACAGAAGCCATGTTTGATCAAGTCTGGATCAAAGCCCGCGAGCTGACTGTGTAATTATCCTTTTCTGAGTTTATTTTATTTTTTTTGTTTATCAAACGTTTGCCACTGCCAGAATTGACCTTTTACTGCATTCAAAATAAACTCAAGGATTGAGGTGTCTATGAAACGATGGCAGAAGATTTTTCTCAGTATCCTTGTAATTTTGGTCCTCTTCGTTGGCGCGTTTGTAATATGGGGTGAAACTCCTTCAAAGCCCATGCCAGAAGCGATAGCCGCTTTGCAATCTGATAAGAGCGTAACGGTCTCCAATGGGAATTGGCTGGTTTTTACCCCGGTTGGAACTTTTCCTACGGCCGGTTTGATCTTTTATCCAGGCGGACGGGTCGATTACCGCGCTTATGCC
>Ga0182011_10000842_pt1 | contig 26833 bp, 24 predicted proteins | sample 711E1DmetaG_FD_120481 | JGI IMG/M metagenome (GOLD analysis project Ga0182011, IMG submission 120481) | Permafrost microbial communities from Stordalen Mire, Sweden - 711E1D metaG | ecosystem: Environmental > Terrestrial > Soil > Wetlands > Permafrost | place: Sweden: Stordalen | collected...
ATCCCACCACCTCGAGGCGTAGGAACGGAGTGTGAGCTGCGATTGTTCGGAATGTCAAGAATCTGCTTTCGCCTCGTCCATTTCAGGATCCCGGCGGTCCAGATGTAGGACAACAAGAATCCAGCGACAGCAAATCCGACGACGTAGATCATTGTGGTAACTCTTCGATGAGTTGTTCGTAGGCCGCGAGAGCTTGCTCAAATGAATACTTCCTTTCAACCGCCTGCCTCCCATTTAATCCCTTCATCCTACATTCCCCCGGGTGGGAAAGAGCGTACAGTATTGTAGCTACAATATTGTCGGGTTGACCTGGCGGCACCACCCAGCCGGAATCATCTTCTGCTATCACCAACGAGAGCTCTGAATCCACATCAGCAACCCCTAAGATGGGTTTGCCAGCTGCCATAATATTGTACATGCGACTGGGAACAGATACTCCACTCATTCCAGGTGAGAGTGCAACAACTGCGAGGTCACATGCATTCAGCGAATCGGGAAGATCCTGCCGAGATCTCGGTGGCAGAATAGTCAAATTCTTGAGTTCTGACTCTCTTATTTTCTTCTCCAGCCAGCGCCGCTTCGCTCCGGAACCGATGAAAAGGAAGTGAATCTCAGGTGACGAAACGAGTTTTCGAGCTGCCTGAATGAGATCTTCTAGTCCGTGGGTCCGTCCCATGTTCCCGGAGTACTGCACCACAAAATGGTCCGCAAGTTGGAGTTGTTGTAATAATGAGTTTTCGTCCCGATCCCGTGGAGAAATGTAGTCCCAGTCACCCCAATTCGTAATGATCTTTATTTTCCCGGACAGTCCCTCAATCTTTTGCGCGGCAAGGTTCGCCATGTCACGGCCAAGGACTACTAACGAATCACAAGACCGATATAGCTTCCGAGTGGCCCAATATCCGAATCGAGCAAGTATCGAATCTGGTCCAGTAATCCCTGCACAGATCAAAATCTCCGGGTACACATCTTGAATCATCAAAATTGATTTTGCACCCCTTAGTCTGCAAAGAACAACAGCAAGAAACGGCAAGAGAGGCGGATTGGACATAACCAGGACAATGTCACCTCGGCGGACATGCCGGAGCGATACGAAAAAGATTGACAAGCTAATCGTAACAAAGTTTATGATTCTATAGATTATTACGTCTTTGTCAAGAGTTGTTGATGTAACACGGCGGATATATACCCCATGTCTTTCCTCACGTTTGGCTGCGCGGATACCGCGTGCAGCATATGTTGGTTGGCTGCAAACAACCTGCACCCTCCAATGCGGAGCAAGACCTTCCGCAATCCTCGTGAGAAAAGGAGAAGGGACAGTTTGTTCAGGGAAATACAGTTCTGATAAGATCCAGACCTTTGTCACATTTTTGCGCAAGGAGTATCTGCTGAAGAATCGACTTAAAGTATAACAACCACAAGATTCAATACCATTAACCCTATTTCTGGCCCTAGTTTCCTTGCTGAACCTTGCCATGGTTGAAACGATGCAGACGGACAATCGCGATAAAAAAAGCGATCATTTTCAGTGCCGAGATTCAATGACCGTATTTTACAGTAGCACATCATTGTTCTTTGCTGAGCCAGAAAGAGCCAATGCCCAAACAATCCATTCTTGTCCGTTCAAAACAGTCAATGGCCTGTTCCGGAGTGTGTACTATAGGTTCGTTTTCGTTGAATGATGTATTCAGCAAGACTGGTACTCCCGTTTGTCGGTGGAACTCGGTAATCAAATCATAGTACAATGGATTTTCTTCCCGCTTCACTGTCTGCACTCTTCCCGTTCCGTCCTCGTGAGTGATTGCCGGCAGCTTACCCCGCCATTCCACTTTGACATTGTATACTACGATCATAAATGGGACAGGATGTGTGCCCTCAAATACCGTTGAGAGATCTTCCTCCCGGATTGTAGGGGCGAAGGGTCGAAAAGGCTCCCGATTCTTTATCCGGGCGTTTAGAATGGCCTTCATGTCCGGCAACGAAGGGTTACAAAGGATGCTCCGATTTCCAAGGGCCCGGGGGCCCCACTCTTCGCGGCCTTGAAACCAACCGATAATCTTACCTTGGCTTATTGCCGATGCCGCGGTTCCGACGAGATCGGTCCTGCCACACTTCTGGAATGGTCTGCCGTTTGCCCGAAGGGCCTTTTCGATCGCAGTATCCGTCCAGCCCGTTCCCCAAAAGGCGGTAGATACTTGCCCCTTTCGGGGAACCTTGTATTTTGCATGGAGCACGTAGAGGGCAGCTCCCAGCGCGGTTCCGTCATCGGAGGCAGCAGGTTGGAAATATGCATCGTCCACGAGACCTTCTGTGACCATACGTCCGTTAGCCACAGAATTGAGAGCACAGCCACCGGCAAGGACTATCTTTCGTTGGCCAGTCTTTCGAACCAATGCTCTTACCATATTCATGAAAACGTCTTCATATCGCGCTTGAACGGACGCCGCGATATCCTCCTCCTTCCCGGTGATGGGGCTATTTCTCTTACGAGCGGGGCCAAGCAGTTTCTCCATTTCACCGCTCCATAGTTGCGGCACCATCGCCTCTCCTTTTGTGATCATTTCAAATCCCTTGCCGGAGCGGTGATGTGAAAAATAATCCAGATTCAATCTGAGACCATTTTGCTGATCAAAATTCACGAGGGTTTTCATTTCGTTCGAATACCGGTTCTTTCCATAAGCCGAAAGCCCCATCACTTTGTATTCTTCCCCATATCGATCAAAACCGATATACTGGCAAAGCGCTGTGTAGAAAACACCGAGCGAGTGTGGCCACAGACTCCTGCTCATGACATGAATATCATTCCCTTTGCACGCAGCCCACATAGTAGTAGCAAAATCCCCCGCCCCATCAATTGAGAAGGCAACACACTCATCGAAAGGCGACCAGTAGTAAGCGCTTGCCACATGTGCAAGATGGTGTTCAACACGATGGAGACTTGCCTTCACGCCGCTGCGCTCGACACCCAAACACCTTGCAATAATACCTTGGACGCCGAGAGCCTCTCGATGTACCCGAAGTCGATCTAAAAAAAAACCGCTCTTCAGCTTATGCGCTGCTTTAAGCCCAACCGTCAGCTTTGCATAAAGGTTAGCAAAGGGATCTCGCGCCACTGCAATATCCGTAACATCGCCAATACTGACTCTCCCAATCGAAAGCACCTCCTTAATCGCCAGTGAAGGGAAATCAGCAGAATGTTTCGTCCTATTCAGCCGTTCTTCGGAGATGGCCGCCAGAATGCCTTCTTCTCCAACGAGAGCGGCAGAGGAATCACCGTGATCAAAATTTAACCCAAGAATGAGTCTGTGCAAGTGCGATCTCTCCTCTTTGGTTTTTTTTGTCGGATTGTCATTGCTTCAGTCATCAGAGTCGGGACAAATACCGATATCAGCCATCATTGTCTATTATTAGGAGAGATACATCACTCAGTTTCCGATCGGCTTGGAGGGCGGGGTTTAACCGGCTTGCCGACAATGGCATAAAGAAGATTGTGCAATACTATGCGCCCGAACCATGACTCGTACCCAAACCAAGTAACAAAACGGCTTTTGAAACCAAGCAATGCAATGTAGTTCTGAAAAGTTCGCTCAAGTCGAAAGGAATGCGTCCGCGCGTCCGTAGGCGACACGTTGCAGTCAATATCCTCCAGCCTAGAAGGCATATCCCCTAATTCCACCGCGCTGCGCAAATGTCGTACTCGCTGCCACGGAAACCCCATGAGTTCTGAAACATATCGGTCAAACGCTCCCGCATCGCTCGCTGCAATTATCAGGTCCATTCGTATCGGATCGCCTTCCATCGGCCCGTTGCGATCCAGAAAATACGTGCCATCAGCAAGGACAGCCGGTTTCAATGCACGGTTGATCGCTACGATCGCATCGTCAAAGACATAATGACGGCGCAGGCGCATACTATCAGGCACGCACCCCCACTGATTCTTATAGGCAAGAGTCAAGCCCGTCATACAGTGAATTTTGGGAACAGGCATCGTGATGAACAAATCTGTCTCGCGCAGCAACCGAGTCGGCAATGGAAGATGATGTTCTCGTCGAGCGGAACGAAAAGCGATCATTTCACGCGGTTCATCATTCAGATTGACCACTTCGATCCCGAACTCGTCACTCAATTGATACAGCCCATGTCCAGCAAATGCTTCACTGGCTTGCCAGGCGCCGTATCCTCCGTCCGTCTCGACCACCGCGATGTGTGCTGTATACTGACGTAGTACTTTGACTGTTTCACGAACCACAAGAGGGGAGGTTGTCACCCCTTGTTTATAATAGGGGTAGGTGAGGTTAGGTTTCAGCGCTATGCGAGTAGTATGGCCCAGACCTGCCAACAGGCCTACTTGCCCCAAAGCTGACTGAATTGCTTCAGATAAGCAGCCTTCAACTACTTGACGAGTAACTACACACCGACGCATCATGTTCTGCCTGATTTTCGATATTCATATACCACGTCTTCCAGAAACGCAGCGAAAAGCTTTCCAACACGATCCGGTGAGAACTGATCATGCACTAACCGCACGCCGTTTTTCCCCATCTCGCACAGCATGTTCTTTTCAGCCAGCATAGCAACCATCGCCTCAGCCGTAGCTCTTACCTCAAGCGGCACGATAACTCCCGCACGATATCGAAATACCAAGTCTGCAATGCCAACCTGGTCAGACAACAAAACAGGGATACCAATGGCGAGAGCTTCAGCGGGCGCCATGGCGAAGTTTTCTGAATAAGAGTTGAGGACCAATAGATCTGCTCCAGCCAAGGCGTCCCAGTAATCATTACCGGAGAGCAAGCCCAGGAAATGCACGCGATCACCCAAGTCGAGGCTTCGGGCCTGCTGGAGCGCCGCCGGTCCGGAATGGTCCTCATTCGGACCTACGACCACGAGATGCGCTTTGGGATGACGGTCAGCGGCCGCCGCGAAAGCCTCGATTGTTAGATGAATTCCCTTGTTCTCGACCAGCCGTCCGGCAAACAAGCAAATCTCCGCGTCTTGTAAGTTGTGGCGCTTTCGGAAACGACTACGTGATTCCCTGATAGCAATCTTTGGCGCACTTACTACATTGGGAATTATTGTTGAGCTAACTCGTAAGCCCACCCTTCGAAAACAACGATCCTCCAGTTCGCTTGAGCAGATCACGGACTGGGCAGCTGAAAGGCGACTCCGCTCAGACAGCATCATGAAGAACGCTTTGCGCAGGCCATGGTGTTTACTCGCCCAGCCCATCAAGGTGCCGTGCAGCGAGACAACATATGGAACCCTAGCGCGCTGAGCTGCCAGGCAGGCAACCCAGGAAGGAAATGTCCACATTCCTATCGCGTGAACGACATCAAAGCTGGGTGTGCGTCTGGCGCACGCCCTCGCCAAGGGGATGGAGATGAAGCGATTCCCAGACCAACGCCAACGGGGAAAATAGGTTACCTTGAAGCCACCGCGATCTATCGGAACATTAGGAACCACATCAACCTCTCCCCCAGCATTGGCAGTCGTGGTGAAGACCTCTACCTCCGCACCTTGTGCAACGAGAACTTGTGCCCAGGCCGCGGACGCTATGGCCATTCCACCCATGGACCAAGCAGGCTCAAAGAAAGGCGCCACAAAAAGGACTTTCACTGATTCACCGTCGAAAGCTTCAATGCGTTTTAAAACGCTGAACGCAACGCATGCCTGTGTTTTAGATTGACTGGCCGACGTCCTAGGGGAATATACAAGAGCTTCCCCAGCACAAACGTTAGTTTCTATCGCAGAAGGGGGAGCATCTTTCCCTTGCTAGGCGCAAAGTGCGCAACCAAAACCTTGGTATCACCTTTGGTCAAAAACCTGGGTCCCTCGTTTTCGGGATTGCTCGGATCTCGCTGTAGTTGAAGAATTCGCTGTTGAATACAAGTTGGTAGCGTACAACACCCCAGACATTGGCTGGTCAGCCTGGGAAGCCAGATCAATGATCGCCAGCCTTCGATGACGGAGGCTGATCTCCCCGCTTTATGCAATATCCATACAACTGCACTACTTGGGTCCCCTGAAGCCCGGTGGTCTCGCGTCCGAAGCAATTCCTCTCGATCTTTGGGGCCCGTCTGCGGTCTGACCACCAAGATCCCGTTTATGCCGAACGTTTGTTAGATCTCACCAAGTGAAGTGACTTCAATGGCAGATGGAAACGGATCAATTCGGCAGCACATGCAGCGATCACGTCTTCATGTAACAGAGCGATACAGTTACAGCGGTTGAAACATCAGGCATACAGTCTACCCAAACCATCTTGATTCGGCAGCAGCATTGAGTGGCATGCATAAAGAACAGTCTCTATTGGTATTTGCTTAAGGCAACGCATCCCCTCAATCGTGCAGATAGGCAAATGACAGCCCTCACATTCAACTTGCGATCGAATTATCTTGTGTCCTGACCCATATGGCTCCCACATCCCCGGGTAATCTTGGGCAGCATATACACCTATGCAACGGACACCCACAGCGGCAGCCAAATGTATGATTCCACTATCATTACCGACGTAAAGATTGCACAGGCTTAACACAGCTGCAGATTCTCGGACAGTCAAGAGACCTGAAGCATTGACACCTTTGCCCCATTGTCTGACAAGCCGGTCACCAATCTCTTTATCCGAAGGTCCACCAAAGACCACGATACTGCACGCCTCGTCCCTCATCAGTTGTGCCCCAACCTCCCTGAATCTCTCCTCTGGCCATCTCTTGGAGGCCCATTTGCTGCCGGGCCCTATACCAACCACACGTTGCTCTGGACCGTATGCTAAATTCTTTCCATCGAAAAAGGCTCTCGCCTCGCGGATTTCCTCCTTCGTCAATCTCAAACCAGATCTTACTACATCAATCGATGACACCGAGATGCGAGACAAAGTAAGACGCCGTAAGAAGTAGTCTGTCATACGCTCTATCCTGGGAAGAGGATGCCCAGGCACTTTAGGGGGCAGCGGCTCATCCATTTCTGCCAGTAGAACCTCAGGAATTCCCGCCATGTGGAAGAATCGGATATCCCGCCTAACTTGCCACGGAGATCTAAGGCGCCCCGCAAGATAGACTAGTAGGTGGAATTGACGTGCGCGCAGTTTCGGGAGCAGCCACATCGCGCTGAAGAGACCCGAACCTCGAATGCTAGCGGAATAATCAATATAGTCATTGAACAATCCATCCCGAGGCAGAACCTCCTTAGGTGTAACATAGCTTGCATCACTGTGCACATCATAGAGCAGCGTCATGTGAGCTTCAGAAAAGGCCTCTCTTACTGCCCACATTGCCGGCAGTGAGACCAGCATGTCGCCCAGCTGTCCAATGCGATAGACGAGCACTTTGAGATTCTTCTTTTCGTTCATGCTAACTTCTCATACAATTCGAATTCATTGAGCCGAAGAAGACTTCAAATCACTCAAAAAGGGTTGGGATACGCTTCCTGTCAATAGAAATGAGACAAATATTTTTATGAGTTAGCCACCAGTATGCCCGCTGGTGTGGTCGGTTTGTTGATCCAGACTTCGGTCGGCAGGGGCTTGACTTGTGGGATTCCCCTGACGAACCGCTCCGGATGTTCAGCGTATGCTTTGACGAGAATCTCTGATCGCTGTTGCAAGATCGGTTCGTGTTGCTGGAAGTGCACCATCGCCGGTGTCAACATCGCGATACCTGAGTGCCGATGTTCGCTGTTGTACCACGCGAAGAACTGGCGGCCGAAGGTGCGCGCCTGCTCGATTATTACAAAGCGTTCCGGAAAACCGGGACGATACTTCAACGTCTTGAATGCCGATTCCGAATAGGGGTTGTCATTCGAGACGTACGGCCGAGAATGCGTCTTGGTGATCCCCAAATCTGACAACAACTGTGCTACCGGCATCGGCCTCATCGAGGGGCCGTTGTCCGCGTGGACCGTCAACTGGTCTGGCTGTATGCCCTGCGCGCGGCAGGTCTCGGCAATAAATTCCCTCGCCAGAACTGAAAGCTCCTGATAGGTAACCCGCAGAAACAAAAATTCAGACCACCAATTGTGTCGAACTTGGGCTAGTTTTCTATCGTAAACCTTCACAAGTACATTTTTGGCTTCGAATCGATCTCAAGCTTCCCAGGACCGCGCCAGGACAGCACAATTCCAATCAACCATACGTAGACCAGAATTCGGAGCACATAGGTAATTTGTGGCGCCATATTCGAAGACACCCATGCAAAATTTATGGCAACCATGACGTAGGCGACACGCAATCCTAGGTTGTAACGCGAGCGCCGTCGACAATAATTGTAGAAGGCGCCCTGTGCCACTCCGAATACGAACATTACTCCCACAACCCCCAGAAGCCCAAAATTGTAGTAAGCTTCCCCGACATATGTAATCGGCAAAGAGCCTCCGTAGCCTGGAAAGTATTTCTTATCGAATACATTATAGGGACTGTTTACATCGGGTTTGACTGGTAATAGGGTCCTTGGAACAAGCACAAAGACGGAATTGACCAGTGAAGGCAAGAAAGTAGATCCATATTGTAGTTCGTCATCCTCGCCCGTAGGACTAACAAGAGCAGCCAGCGAGACAATCTCTCCCGTTCTCGACATGGATATGTCCGCTGTTCGGAGGAGCCCCTCGTCGGACAACGATTCATCAAATGAACCTGCGAATGATGTCCACATATCTTCTAATTGCACTGTCCCGCCCTGCTTCATCGCGGTCCGCAGCAGGCTATTCCTGTAAACGTCCTGTACGCCCAAGAATAGAAAAGCTACAATTGCCAGCGATACGATAAGGACGCTTTTGCGCCAAGTAATCCGTGGCCTCCAGATGTCTACGTAGATACAGCTACAGATGAAAAGGAACATCATCGCGTCTATCCTCTTTCCTGAACCAACACTAAATATCAACTCGACAACCACCACAGCGATCAAAAAGGTCCATGTGGCAGCGTTGATCTTCTTTTGGTTACTCAGACCTCCATACGCGAGCATGGCAAACCCTATGTACCGAAGCATTCGTACTTGTTCCACAACGCTATTTTCAGTTGACCACCTGAATTCACTCCCAAAGCTGTGAAAATATACGCCCTCAAAAAGCAAGGTTAGCTGGGCTCCCCAACCTATTGCCAGGAGGACCAGCGACACGCTCACCATTGTTGTGGGACTTGCTCCTTGCCAGGAAACTGTGCGCCAAGACGCCCCCATGCGCTTGGCCATACTGGCATACATTCCACTCACCGTGGCTGCCCAGCCGATCAGCATAACTGCCAGCGCTTTGTCGAAGTAATTCGCGTACCCGAAATAGTTTGCCACCAGATTTGCTTCAGGTCGCAGTGTCAGGTACGCACCGGATACTACAAAAAGAAAAGTGTAGCCTAGCGCCTGCAAGGCGATTGGTGAATAAGGATCCCTTAAGCCCAACTTGTATTGAGCTGCCACCGGAATCCATAACAAAGCAAGGGCTGCACCTGCCATCATTAAAACTCTCAGGTCTTCTGAGAATACGGTTTTGCCCTCGTATGCAACTGCAAAGCAGACCAATGCGCAGCTACTAACGGCCAAATGTAGAAGTATTGTTGGTTTTCTCATACTGAGGTGATCTCACGCAACACAGAGGCAAGCAGAGCCTGGTTGCTATATCCACTCCGCAGGCAACGAATTCTCCCATTCAACGCAATTTGCCTTCTCTGGTTCTCATGAGCCAGATAGTACTGCACTTTGAAACAAAGCTCTTCATCACAATCAAAAAATTCTACCTCCGTATTCTCTTGAAACAGATTCAGATGCTCGTCCGTCCTCTCTGCCAACAAGAAGCCTTCACATGCAGGGATTTCAATTGAACGTGTGGTTTGTAGATCTCTGTTGGCTTTGGAAAGAAATCCGAGACAAATTTTCGACGCGCAGATCGCCTTTGCATACTCCGACCCATATACTGAGCGCATCATCAAGCACGGCCACAGATTACTCCCCTTCGGAACGTGCTTCCATCCAGGTCCCCACACCCTTAACTTGATATCAGGAATTGTGCGAATCAAAGTCTCGAGCGAGAGTTGACGCGCTCTCTCCCATTGACCAATGAAAACCACATCAGTTTCGAAAAGAGATCTATCGTTGGGCGTTAAGACTACTGGTCTATGCGTGGCGGGATCATACCCATTTTGAATAAATCTCACCCGGCGGGCACCGAGAGAAATAAGTTCATCTACGTTGTAGCTCTTAGTGGTTATATGAATGTCGTAAGAGGAAATCGATGCGCGGTACCTTTTGGAGCAATTGCGCCTATTGAGCATGTCGTCCGGGCTGTAAGACAAGATAGCCGCGTTCAAGTTAGTCTTTCTGAAGTGATTCAGAGTTTCCCGGGATACGGTGACGCCTTTGTCAACCCAAAGGATGTCGTAGCAGGCACGCCGCCCGTATTCACCGATCTGACGATTCGCCTTCCCAATGTCAGGCGGGTATCCTATCCTATTCAAGACTCGGTAGCGGACAGTGCGTGTCTTCTGAATCACACCAAGAGGGAGAGTGTCGATCGACGTGACCTCATGCCCGAGATCCTCCAAAGCACGCTTCCGTTGCAGGCATGTCCCGCCCTCCCCACAGGGCCCTACGTAGAGAATTCGCACGGATTGAAGGTATTTGTAGTCGAAAAATATCGTGTGGCAGTCGGTCCTTCAGAAGACAATCCTACAACCTGAGTTGCAGGTGCCTATTTGTTGTGCTGGGAAGATAACGCAATCAACTGCACCCCTCGCGTGAGGAAAATTTACCCTGCCGTCGGAAGAAGCGCTGGATTCAAACGACAGACTCCAAGCATAGCTACCGGATCTATCCGAATCTTGTCCCGGAGATAATACTGGAACGTCCCAATCAGCTCTGGGTCGCCGATATCACCTGACATCCGTCTGGTTTACGAGTTCGTGTATCTGGCAGTCATCCTGGATGCATTTAGCCGTCATGCAGTGGGCTGGGCGCTGTCGCGTCACTCGGATCGATGAGTGCAGTATGCCTCCACAGAGTATGTTGCACTGCTGAAGCCACGGAACATTGCCATCAACATGAGTCGCAAGAGCAATACCCATGACTATGCGAAGGCAGAATCGTTCATGAAAACCTCTTTCCCTTTGTAACCGGCTGTTCTCTTTCTCAAATTCCTTCAACCGCCCTGCTTGGCAACCCTTCAACTTCCATGTCTGCAAGTACCACACTCCCCTAGTGCTGTTGCAACTTAATAAGCATACATGTATCTTCCTTCTATCACTCACTGATAGGGGGATGGTATGTCAAAACTCACCGTCCGTCGACCCAAGCCGTCAGAGCGGCGTTTTTTGGACGAGAGGCTCGCTGACCGGACCCTCAGTGCCTATGTTGTGGACCGGTATCGCATGGTTGATGCCCTCCTACGGGGATACAACCCATCGGAAGTGGCTCGTTTTTTGGGATGCGAACGGCCGACAGTGTATCAATGGGTCTATAGCTTCAACGAGAGTGGGTTCTCCGATTTCGAGAAGGCGTCCAACCCGTATGGACGGCCTGCAATCTTGACGTCGGAAAACCTCCGGCAACTGGTAAAAGTCGCACTTTCTCGGCCACACGATCTCGGGCTCCCTTTTACCATCTGGTCTGTGGCCAAGCTGTCAGACTACTGTCGGTCCCGGGGCCTCTTGCCGGATGTCAGCAATGAGTGGATCCGGCGGCTCTTGAGGCGTGAAGGCCTGTCGTTCCAACGGACCAAGGCCTGGAAAGAGTCTCCAGATCCGGAGTTTGAGAAAAAAAACCGCATTCTCGAACTTTACCATAAGGCACCTCGGGGTAGCGCTGTTCTCTGCTATGATGAATGGGGTCCTCTGGAACTCAGGCCTCTGCACGGACAGCACTGGGCAAGAGTGGGACACCCCAGACGGCTCCGAGCGACGTACAGACGGCTGGCCGGGACGGAGCAATTTCTGGGATTCTATGACGTCCACCGTGACTGCCTGGCAGGCACAATTCACAAGCGGAAGACCATCCGTGATCTGTTGACAGCTTTCCGGCGGTTGCGTCGAGCGTATCCACGACGAGTCAAGCTCTATGTCATCATGGACAACTTGCCACTGCACAAGTCGGATGTGCTGTCGAAATTCTTCCGGGCGAACAGAATCAAGCCCGTGTGAACTCCAACCTACTCTTCCTGGCTGAACCTGATCGAATGTCAGTTCACCCCGGCAAAGAGGTTCACGCTCAACGTCTCCGACGATCCTGATCACCAGACGAGGCGAAGGCGGATCTATCGCTACATGCGTTGGAGAAATCGCCAGGTCGGGTCACACCACTACGAGCTTTCTAAAGTGTTCAATCATTAACTTGGAACAGCACTAGGAGTGTGTCCGAGTAATGCCATTTTTCTAGTTCTGGCTGCCGAAAACAAATCAGATTGACCGAAACCATCTGGGAAAATAGGTTACTCGGACAGACTCCTAGCTGAACTACATAGAGTATCTTCATTATGCGTGAAGCTTCTCCCCCCTTACCAGCACCCGGTGTTTGTGCCAATGTGAAGTCTTCTTTACCCCGTCCGCGAGTGCCCAAAACAAACTATGTGATATGACGAGGCTTAATTGAATCAGGTTTCATCAGATGACAAAACCGTGGGGCGCCATTTAGGTAATGGTTCTTGCAATAACCAACATATTCCGAGAAAGAATTTGTTCAGTAACGCCAGTCTCCGCAGTCAACAATAGTCGAACCGGGACTGTCAAGAATTTCCACAGAATGTGTCTAATCAAGCTCTTTACTCCGTGAACAACGGGCTTATCTTCATAGCACGCTATGCTATGAAAACCACACACGCTTAGCGCTTGTCGAATCGATTGTGGCGTAAAGCAATTGTCGTGAGAGAGATCCCCATAACGAATCCCCATGCCGAATATCCCTTCAGCGTTTGGGACGTGTATTATGACTATCGCGTTTTGTCTTAGCGCCTTACGTACTTGATCCAACAGATCAAGTAGCTCGCGCTTGTTTAGGTGCTCAAGAATATCCATCAGAAAAATAACATCAAAACTGCGTTCGTTGTTTCTTAGAAAATTCACCATATCCTCGCATTCGATTTCATCTAACCCAAATGCGTGTGCTAAATTTACCTGCTCTGACGAAATATCAACACCCTTAACGTTGCAATAGCCCAGTTTCTTGAGACAATAAATCAATGCTCCATACCCACAAGCCAAGTCAGCAATGGAAATGTCTTTCTTGTTCGGCAAGCGTTCCTTAATGAGCTTGACAAAATAGGGATAAGTGCCAACATTAAGACCGTCTTGTCGACTATTCTCGTTTCCGGCTTGAGTAGATGAAATGTAATTATCGTACAAACGCTTTTTCCAGTCCTGCACGTCTTTTTCCATAGTCGCCCAACAATTGATTCACGAACTACTTAGTGTATCGCAATCGATGAACGGATGCGGGATTTCCAATATAGAATATGAAGTCTCTTGCCTGAAATAAACTCAACCGGTCAACACCAACCTACAACCATTTGATGTTTTGTACTCGAAGTTTGTTTGAAAGAACCTACATCATACTATGTGCTCAGTGGAGCCGTTTCTTCCTGCCCGGTTTCCTCAGGAAACCGTTACTGTAGGAAACACTTGACCAGCCCCCGGTCTGTGCGCAAATTTGAAACCAATTTTTGCCCGTTTAAAACATTGGCAATCTGTCGCGGTATGTATCCCTCTGGTGCTGGCGCTCGATACCCCAATGAACTGCGTGGCCGGATCGAGCCGTAATGCTTTCTTTAGATCTTGGGAAATACCCTCGCTTTCAAAATCGTATCGAAGATCTCTCCGTTCAGAAGTTCATCACTCAAGTGTCCCCTGTTGAACGATTCGATGTATCTATGCTCCCAAGGACCGGCTCGTTCGATGAACAGTGTCTTGACTCCGAGCCGCTGCAGCCATCCGCGTGTCAATTCTGCTGTAGACTCTGAACCGTTTTCCGATCGCAGATAGTCCGGTACCTCTGTCTTCAGCTGTCGGTTAATATGGATCTTCAGATCCTCCCGCGCATACTCATCCACAATGGTCCGCGTCTGCATCGGCCTTCCATCACTCGTACGGTCTGCCACAAAATCATAAGTTTAGACGTGGTTCTTTGAATTTGGTCGGAATTGGAGAGAGGAACTATCGCTCAATCACAACCGCCAGCGTTTGGGCTGCATATGACGTACTTTCAGCCCGTCCTTGCACCAAATCCGTTCTACTCGTTTGTGATTAACCTTCCAACCGGCTTGCCTCAGGAACGCCGTCACCCTGCGATGCCCATACTCGCTGGCCATTTTAGCGATCTGTCGTCGTAGCGCCGCCTCGGCCGTCTTGACGACCGGCGCTCGACGTTTTTTGATCTTGGTTGGTCCAAACTCCAATATATGAACTGATCCCTTCTGTGGCGTGGAGGTCCATCGGTTGATTGCATATCACCCATCCAACACCCCTGTTAGGACGAACAGATCTTGAAACCGTCGCTCCCAGGTATGTTCTCTGAGGCAACGCTGGCGTGCGGCTTGACGAATCCTCGTACATTCCTCAGGACGGGCCAACAGGTTGCGGATTCTGTCAGAGCATTCCTCTTTGTTCCGGTAAGAAACCACTTCACGACCCACGTCGAACACCCGGTGCAAGTCGGGCTGCTCACTGGTCAGATAAAGCGCGCCGCACATGGGCACCTCGAAGTCTCGTCCCTTCAGGCAGGTCTCTTTCATCGAAAAGCCAACGCCAGAAATGCCCAGGTTAAGGCGAGACCGAGCATACACCTCAATCATCTCTTGCTCTGTTAGCGGCCCGTTGGGCCAGCCGCGTCCAAAAGCCTCCACATGAAAGCCTTGTCTGCGTAGATAGTTAATGAAGATCGGGCGTTGACCGTAGCAGCCCCCGATGAAAGAAACATCAAATTCGAACGGGCAATCGAGTGGTCGAAAGTGATCGGGATTGGCCGCCAGTGGCCAGAAGATCGCCAGGCCACCTTCTACGAAGTATTTGACCAAGGAAGCCGTCGCGTTGGTCAGATTCAGATCGTAGGCGGCCGCCAGTGGCGCCGGACCGGTCCAACGCCCGCCAACCATCCTGCCCCGAAAGCTGAGGCGGTCATCCCAATGAAAGGCGCAAGTCACAATGCCTAAACCTGCAATGGCTCGAATGACCTCTGGCGCCACATGAGAACTGCTCAGATAAGCCACCATTATGTCAATCGGACGTTTCCTATGCTCGGCCCGAACGAACGCAAACAGGTCTTCATCGAATTTGTTACGCTGGACAGGCCAATCTGAATCCTTCGGGTTGAAACCATGCTCAGACAGCACGTAGGTAACGACTTCTCCAAATCTCGCCAACGCTGGGGGAATCTGGTGGGGTTCCCAGTCGGTTAATTCTGATGCATATATGAGCCGAAGTTGTCCGAATGGTCTGACTAATGGTATCACGCCACGCATTGCCAGACGGTGCTGCAAGGCCACGCGCACCTGATCCTCATCCAACACGGTGACACTCTTTGCACGAGCCATCTGTTCATAGTAGAGCTGCTCGTTCTGAATCTGCCGCTCCTGCTGCCATGAGCGCAAGCGTGGCCACAGGTATGATATTCCAGGCCACCGTTTCAGGGTCTCACGCCATTCCCCACTAACTAATGATTCTCCACTCACCTTTGCTGCTCGATTCAAAGTTCCAGCAGTCAAACTCGCCTCCTTACCAGTCTCTGAACCAGCGTCACAGTACTGAAGGCTATATGCACCCCGCTCACCAATATGTTCACCTCAACGCTACCCAGTTCTGGTACACAAGGTTTTCCAACCTCTGCTCATAACCAACTACGGGGTAAAGTTGGTGCGGGTAGATTTTGTGGAGACGATAGCCGTAAGAGCACAATAACTCAAATACGTCCTTCAGCAGGGTGCGGGAATCAATATAGGTGCCACCATACTCAAATTGAATCCGGCGTATTCTCCCTTCACCGAGCATTTGGGCCGCGTCTTTGAGAACCATCAGTTCATGGCCTTCCACATCCAACTTTAGTAGATCAATTTGGCTTACAGCCCGTCTTTGGCAATAGGCATCCAGAGTATCGAGACGAACCTTTTCCATTCGGGTTTGTCCAGTGCCCAGCCCCTCTCGACGATAGAGGGAATTGGCCCCAGCCCCCTCTTCGAACACATGTAGGGCAATTTCGCCAGCAGATGCACTCAGCCCTATCTGGTTTAGCGAAATCTGCGCCTCTCCGAACGATTGCATTTGCAGGCGCTGAAACGTCGGGCCGCTTGGTTCAAAGCAGTGAACTTGAATGGCGGGATTGACGTTTCGTGCCAGTGCCGTCCAATCGCCCACATTCGCTCCAACGTCGAACACGACTTTACATCGGGGCAAGACCTCACGGAGCCAGCGAAACTCCCCATTGCTGTACATGTCGGAGTTATTCTCGCCGTTGTAATGCTCGACATAGCGTCTGCAAAACCGATAGAACATGGTGTTGACCGGCAACGAATCCACTATTCTTCCAAAGGAGATTTTCCGGTTCATTGTCAGGACTCCAGTGTCCCCATTCCTTTTGCGAAATGCATCATCCCGTAGGTGTAACGGCTCTCGACCCCCATCCAGGCTCAAATATCATCCAGCAAGTGTTCAGGAATCTCTCGCCCTTCTAAACCTGCGTACAAGTCCAGCCAATCCCGGAAGGCTAGTTCTTGCGTTCTAGCGTCTTCGCCATATCTCAGCCAGCGATATTCACTGCGCCCGTATTTTGGCCAAAACAGATCCAATTGTTCTTTATCCACCACGCAAAAATGCTCTGCAAACGCGCTCCAGCTGTCGCGCAATGACCATTTCAATTCACGACCCACCTTAGTCAAGAATTCTGTTGCCAAGTAGATCTCACAAACACGCCATCGCGCATAACTCCTAAGTGAATTTGTCGCCTGACGCTGCTGCTCATTAAGAACACGTTCATCAAGTTCTATGTCCCAGTATAACAACATATCGTCTATGTTTCCGTAGATCAACATGTCCGAAAGTCCATACATCCGATACTTAAACGTATTGTGACTACACCCTACAATCCTTTTCTTTTGTCTAGGCCATTTGCCCTGGACCGGAAAAAGCTCGGTGAGATTGTAAAGGAAATCAGCCAGATTTGGAGCATACATCCGCTGGTCGGTGCGGGTCTTGAGCGCGTATTTCACACCAAGCACTTGCGCTTTGCGAACGCCACTCCGTGCAGAGGCTATCTGCAAATTGATATTGCTAACCCCAGCGTAGGTGGGTTTCTGATTGAGGATCAGCGTTATCCCCAAGTCCTCAAATTCCCTCAGTGCTACCAGGTCTTCATCTTCCCATGTCGAAAGAATTATCTTGGAATCGCTAAAGTGCTGTTGATAGATTTTCAGTGTTTCCAGCGTGAAGTTGTCTTTATGCGCAATGGGGCCTTGCATAACAATTGCCAGCTGCTGACCGGCTCGATTGGCGTCTTTCCGAACCACGTCATTCCGTGTGCCAACCACAACAGCCAGCTTAGGACGACAATGATAAGTGACAAAATCAGATTCGCCTTCCACTGCTTCCGCGACCAGTCCCAGCAATCTCCTACGCCCACTCACTTGAGATAGAAGCACCAGCAAGAACCGAGAAAACCACTTGAGCCAAGCTAGAATTGCCTTTTTCATGGCTTTCCTGCGCTCTGCACTGCCAGACCAATGTGGCTGGCCGTATTGAAGGTAGGAATACAGATTCTAACCGCCGGCGCAAACATTCTCTCTTTGCCTTGAACGATTCAAGTGCCCTGGTAGCTTTTACTTGATCAGCCAACGCTTGATACGTATGCCGATCATAGTGCTAGGGAAATTTTTCCATTTTAGGTGCTTTGACTTCTGGCCAATCTACAATCGAATCATCTTCAGGCGGCGAAAATAAAGGTTGAAACTCTCGCGCCACTAGCAGGTTGTTGAAAAACCGAGCGTCACTGTCATTGCGAGCGTTCTATGCGAAGCAATCTCCATCAGCGAAACGTGATTTGGCAGATTACTTCGGCGCTTCGTGCCTCGTAATGACTTGAGTCTGGTTTTTCAACGGCCTGCTAGGGTGATGCTCCTCGAATGTGCCTATGACGCAATTAAAATATCTCCCGTTTATCAAGTGTTGTGGGAAAGTGCAGAAACAGTATGGAAATATTTCCCCAGCGTTGCCGTACGATGTTGATAGGCCATCAACAAATTCGCAACGGGTAAAAGCCCAGATCTTCCAAATTGACTCTCAAATTCAGCACTATGCCTCAGATCAGAGTAGTTGCAGCAAGGGCGCCACTCTATTCTGACGATGAACGAACAACTGATCGGTCAACTCGGAAAACGAATCCATATATACTCCTGAGGCTGGGCGCAGCCCAAGCCAAGTGACATCCCCCTGCTAAGCAATCAAAGAGACGATATCCTTGCGCTCCATGAATGGTGCACATTGATTGAAACGGGCCTTCAGGCGCTCGTCAGGTATTACTTCAATTAAAGGGTAATCCACAGGGCAAAAACATCTTACCCCAGACAAGCCTCTTGTCCTTATACCAGACTTGCCAGATGGTTTTGACCCGCCACGTAAGCGATATGAGATTGGATTTGAGTTGCCGGTACGTAGAGGCTCCAATCGCGCCCAAGTTACTGCCCTCCGATATCGAGCGTCAGCAATTGGCGTGCCCGTTTGCGCAAGGACAAATCGGAAGGTTTCGCAAGTTCAATTCCCTCAAACGCAATTAGATTTGTCAAAGCAGCAGTTAACCCTACTAAACCAATCCATCCCCATCCCCAAATAGTAGGCAAGACGTAAGCCATCCACACGGTCAAGACAACTCCAGGCGAACTTCGGAGAGCCGTATACAAAACTCCTCTCCATATGAAATCTCCGATGGGTATCTTGAGCTTCTTGCAAATCCAATAAGGCGTATACCATCCCGTTGTCAAAGTTTTGCCGACGGAAGTTCCAAGCGCAACACCAACAAGCCCAAACGGTTTCACGAGTAGAATCGAAGCGGTAAGATTAATCGCAGCTTCAGCCATTGAAACAAGCACCCAGTTGCGCATGTCCCCGGACGCATAAACAATGGAAGTAATAGCGTATAGAACGGTGGTACTCAAGATCCAATAAACAAAGACAAGGTTAAGCATCGGACCGCCAAAATACTCTACCCCAACCCAGAGAGTAATAAACTGATAATTGGCTACCGCCACAAATGCGCTCGCGACAATGGCCAATCGCGTCGAATAGTGTACTAGCCGAAAAAATGCCTGCTGCAACTGGCGATTTTCTTTACGCGCAAACATCTGAGATAGGGCTGGGAAAATAGCTATCGGCATCTTAGTGACAATTGTGAGACTAAATAACATCGCCAATTTAGACGTGAATACATAGGGCGTCACCATCGCTGGGCTTCTGAATGCAGCGATGACAATATTATCAGTACTGAGTGCAACCGCGGTTGCAACACGTCCAAGTTGGAAGTATCCACCGAAAGTGATTAGTCGTTTCAAATCGACACGATTGACAAGAGCAATATTTATATTCAAAGATGGAAACAGACGGCGCGCGTATAGATAATTGATCGAACTACTGACTAGGACTGTAAAGAGACTCGCCAGTGCCAACGCCATGATCCCCAGCCCGGCGAGCAGGAGTCCCAATGAAACACCGACTGCAAAAAGAGAGACCAGGTTACGGACGGTATTTTCTATTGCCATGCGCTGAAACCCGACAACGAGAGCCCCGAAAACAGACAGTGGTAACGCAATTGCAGCAGCCAGCACGGCTACTTGGTAAGCTGGAACAACACTTGCAGCCTCAATTTCGGGGATCTTGAACCATATAGGAATCAACGGCGAGAAACTGAGCCCGATCCCAAGGAACAAAATCCCTGTTGCACAGAATGTAAAAAAAGAAGTACTCACCAGTCGATTAAGTAATTGGACATCCCGTTCTTCCGTCAATGCAGTGACGAGTCTCGTCAGAGAGATCCCCAATCCCAAATCGGTCAGTGCCAGATACCCAAGAATAGACAAAGTTGTGACCCAAAACCCATAAAGCGATACAGATGTCAAGCGCAAAATAATAGGCGCAGTAACTAAACCGGCCGCAACAAGCAGTGCGTTGCCGCTCAGATCACTTGCAAAACCCATGAGTGCCCGCTTAGCACGCATATCGTTGGCAACACGCCTTCAGATTGAACCTAATTGCCACTCAAAACTCCAGACTCTAAGGTGATCTGTATTACTTATGCAAGTATATGAAGAGCCATTTGGGATGATAGTTGGCACGAAGATCTTCATGGGGTGATTCGTGTTGCACAAACTCAACTAAAGAATAACCCATTGCCATAAGATCCTTCCGAATCAAATCCAAATGAGCTTCGTTGGGTATGGATACGTCATGACCAGCATTCGTCGATCGTGCGCCATAGACATTATCAAACCAGTGTGTTCCATTATCCCAACCAAACCCCATCTGCAGACACGAGCTCCCGCCACTTTTCAGGAGGGAATAGATATCAGAGATAATACGATTGCGGATCTCATGAACTGGAATATGCTGCAAGACAAGCGTTGAGTAAATAAAATCATACAAGATATTATTCTGAATTTTGCAGCCCACGCCATCAGATTGAAACAAACGAAAACGACTTTCAGGCCATCGATTATTTGACAAATAGCGGTGAGCGTATTCCAAGTTACGTTTAGACAGATCTACACCATGGACAAATTCAAAATGATGAAGCATCCGGTTCATCATTCGACCAATTCCACAGCCAAAATCGAGAGCACATTCTGAATTCCCATCAAACCGATCAAGCAAGTATTTGTCATAAGGATATCTTTCGTGATCCTCAAATCGACCCACGCATAAATCCTTCGCCTCTTGATAATTCCGCGTATAATTCGCATAAGCCTTTATCTGCATCTGGCTATAATGGCGAACACTAAATTCTCTAGGTAGCGTCTTCAGAATAAACCCAATTACCGACCCCTGAATTGTCCGCAGTATTTCGCGGAGCGAAGGAGGAATTGTTTGACGAATGATTTGCTGGAAGGTAATCATCGCGATTTCCCAAGGGAAACAGCCCTTGAGGACGCGGGATCATTTACGAAATTGTCCAAATCGCTCGGTATCCCCATGCCGTGCATCCCGTCAGCCTCCTTGCCTACGTTGTAATAAGCAACCTTCGCCCCCCATTCAATCATCTCGTTGTAAACAGGCGCCACATAAAATTCATTGTTCACCCGTAGGTTCTTGGCAATCATCTGCTCGGCCGCTCGAACATAGTCGCACCCACGCCGAAAGTTGTAGATACCAACGGTAGCTTCATTGGAAATCACCTCCTTTTCAACCACGCGCGTTACGTATCCGGTTCTATTTAACCCCACATATGACCATTTTGGATGGTCCGACCACATGGTCATTATCAACCCCTCCACATCTTTGCGCTCCATATCTGCCAGATAATCGTTAATATCAAGGTCCACCCACTGATCACTGTTTGCCAGCATCAGCGGATCGCTATTGTCAATTACGTCTCTCGCAAGCAAGACAGTGCAAGCCGCACCCTCCGTAACTTCGGCTACTGAAACGATCGTACAGCCCGGCGCAGTCTGTACCAGCGTTTCGCGCATCCCCAAGTAATCGAGATGTTCCTGCAGCGCGACAAAGGTAAAGTGGTGTGGTTGGCACGGGCGCACATTGTTCACCACCACCTCGATCATTGGCATTCCATGCACCGGAATCAACGGCTTGGGCAAAGTATACCCGGTTTCCACAAAACGACTACCTCGTCCGGCGATAGGTAGAACAATATTCAACATTGATTCACCTCACCAATTTAGAACGTGCGCCTGCGTAGCGGCAAAGTCTTCCACGTCCTCAGGGGTTCCTAGACTATGCATCTGCTCGCGCGTTATGGGATAGATGCCGACCCGCTTTCCCATCAAAATCAATTCGTTATATAGAGGAGCAACATAAAATTCGCCTCCGACCGTTGCCTTTTTCAAAAGCATCCGCTCTGCCGCCGCCAGAAAATCACGACTGGAACGGAAGTAGTACAACCCGACCGTCGCGTTACGGCTGATCGGTCTTTTTTCCGCAACCGCAACCACCTGATCACCCTCAACCTTGGCATACGACCACTTGGGGTGAGCGGCTGGGAAAGTCATTAGATAACCATCCCAAGTGCCACCGCGAGCGGCAGTCAAGAATTCGTCAATTGACACATCCACATACTGGTCTGCATTCGCCACCAATAATTCTTCGTCGTGCTGCAAGTATTCCATAGCCAGCAAGACACTACACAGCGCGCCAGAGGTCGGATTGTGCATACTCACAATTCTGCTATTTGGCGCAATCAAATTCAACACCTCGCTCAATGCGAATTTCTCCAAGTGCTCCTGACGACATACAAAGATACATTGGTGTGCCTCAGTTGGCGTCAACTTATGCAGCACTACTTCGATCATCGGCTTGCCCGCGATTTCCACTAGCGGCTTGGGAAAGCTATAGCCGCGCTCGACAAAACGTTTGCCTTCTCCGCCCATCGGGACCACAATGTGAATCATTGTTGTCCCCTTTCCGCCCGCTCTATCGCGTCCTTGATACGAAAGTAATCCACCTCGCCGAATCCAGCGACTTGACATACGTGCCCTCCTGCCCGGCGTGCCGCTTCTACGCCATGTGGCGCATCTTCCACGATGACGCTTTCCTCTGGACAGCAACCCAAGCGCGCAATCGCGTTTTGATAAATCTCCGGATCGGGTTTGGGATGAGTGACATCCTCATTGCTGACAAGGAACTCGAAATAATCATACAACCCCGATTGGCGAATCATTAACTCCACACTATCCCGGATCGCATTGGAGCACACAATTAGCCGATAGCCCTCACGTTTCAGGCGACTAAGCATGTACTCTTTCTCAAATATTGGTTGACACCGGGTTAAGATTTCTTCTCGCGTATAGACCTGTTTGAGTTTGTTAATCAATTCGTGAAGAGCAACGGGCAACCCCTTTTCCACACTCAGCATTTCCAGTTTTTTGCGGGTGGGCAATCCATTGTACGCCGAGAGGTGTTCATACCGTGAAATACCAAAACCAAATAGAGCCAAAGCCCGGTTCAGTGCTTCATAGTGCCATTCGGTTGCATCTACCAGCACCCCGTCCAGATCAAACAAGACCACCTTGATGTTCTTCATCTTTCCACCTCATACCAGATGCTTGTCCCCAATGGCGCTGGGTATTTTGACAACCACCGTCAGCGCATCTTCCAAGACTTGGAAATCGGCTGCTTCTCCCGGGTCAACCACAATGATATCTCCTTTTTCAAAAATCTGACCCTTCATAATCACCCGCCCTGAAGCAATAACGGTGATCTCGGTCGCAATCTGATGAACGTGCCGACTCTCGCGGTCGCCAGTTTTGTACTTCTTGCTAGCGACTTCAAAAACATTTGTGCGTAAGCAGGTTGGTTCAAAGTTTCCGACGAACCAACCATCTTTCATTTCGTCCAATCGATAGAGTTTCATTTCAAGTCCTCAAAGTCAGAGGACAGCTTTTGTGCAAGCAACACACCATAATCTGTGCAAATCCCATCCACTCCCCAATAGTAAAACTCGCGCCACCGACGCTGCATTTCGTCCGAGGAAAACCCATGAATCTCGGGTGATATTGTATAGATAGTCTTGCCCGCGGCTTTCAAGCGCTTGATATCACTTTCCGTGACCCAGAGGTGGTCAAACTCATCCAACCAAATAATTTCGGCGGGACTAATACGCAAAGCCCGCTCAATACTTTCACCCCGATCGCTCACCCGCGCGGCTAATTTTATCTCGGAATCCAGTTTTCGAAATAGCATACTAGTCTGGCCTGCCTGCGCTTCCAACAACTCCATGTCAAACAGAAATACCTGCTGCTTCACCAGCTGGTTGCTCAAATACCGCAACAGCTCAGATTCGTATCCTAGCTCTTTGATGTTCAAAGCAACCGTCGCAGCCGGGAAGCACCGAAACAAGACGCAGAACTCATCGGCTTGATTCGCCTCTGTGAGATCAACCGGATCATGCGAAATATAGAAACGTCCATCCGGTGCGCGCCGGATATCAGTCTCAATGCCACATCCTTGCTCAAGACAGAATCGAGCCGCGGGGATGGTATTCTCTTTGGTGCGATCAATGCCATCCCAATTGAAACGATGCGAAATTACTTGCATATTTTCCATCTTGACTTTTGGTTACTCACATCCCACTCTATCGTCTTCCTCAGCCATTTCTCAGACATCGCTACAAGCAAACACCAATCGCCGCAGTAAAGTTCTCTGTCACTTCCCCCCCTCAGCGTTCGTACTGTGAGCTAATACGATCAAGCGTTAGACCACCAAACTCTGCCAGAAGTCTCCCTCCTGAGACCCTTGGCCAATCAGGCGTATGAAACAATGTTCTTCACAGAACTCTTGTCAAAGAACAGCCTTGACGAAAGACGAACACAACGATATATGTTTCAACTTAACTTTCACGTAGAACCGTCCAGTCAATGAGGTACACCTCTGTCAAAGCTTTGTCATCTCGAAAACTCCGCATCCGTAGTAGCACCCGAAACTGTCCGCCGCACTTAGCGTGCTTAAGGCAACATCCGTGTGTAGATCACCCCTGTCATCAACGAATGAAAAGTGGTCGATCTTGAACCTCCCAACGAATTGATCCAGCAAATAGGGGAGAGAAAATATCCTATGTGCGTTAAACTCAATTCGTTGTGGACCGATAGGGACCGAAAAGTAGAACCTCCCTGCCCTCTGAAGAATGGCATAGAGGTTTTCCAATCCGACCAGGTACCCGTCATAGTTCACGGGATCACCATATCTTCCTAGGCCAAAATGCTCTAAAGCATGTAAGCATGAAAGTGAGTCACAATGGTCTACCAAATTCCCCGGAAGCCGTCCCGTCAAATCTGCTTGGATGAAGGACACGTTTGCAATACTGTTGGCTAGCGGACGGATATCTATTACTTCAATTGGACGAAAGGACGCGATATGAGCAACAAATCCATCAATTCTCGATCCAACATCAACATGTGTCCTTGGATTGTTACGAAAAATCCTATTGGCGACGAGTAAGTCTTGGTGAAAATAGTGCCCCCTCGCAGTCCCATTTTCCAAGCACCTGTCTCCCAAACAGGGATACGGTCTCCCAAAGGGAAAATCATTCTTCGAGAGGGCTCGTTGCCCTCTCAACACAATGAGGTCTTGGAAAAATGCCGGCAAACGGCGAATAGTAGTAGCAGTCTTCAGGGGGTCAAAACCGAAGAGGACCAAAAGTTCGTAAGTAATTCGAAGCAGACGTCTCATAGCGACCAATTCAGGCCTCGATCATCAGATGTTCTAATAGAGAAGCTTGTGGAGCGGGGGGGGGGGAAAGATGCTTCTCGCACGAATTGCAGGGCGAAGCATGGAATCTCGCTTGCACTGTCTTGCCGATCTTTTTGATCCTCAATACATCCCCTTTCTGCCGATCAATGGGCCCGCCATCACTCGAATACGTCCGCCTTCGCGAATGTAGGCCTTGCGCCGGATACGATCCAGGTGACCGATCAATGTTTTGACCCAGTTGATTTGTTCGTCAGGTATCGGAATGGGGTGTAAAGCGGCATCCACGAACTTTACGACACATGGGGCCTGAAGAATCGGGAGCTTGTTCCGCAGATCGTTCTTCACGAAGATACGTCCTCGAAACAATGGCTCCTGCACTCGCTTCAGACGGTCGGACTATTAGTGGGCCTCTTCGATCAGCGGGAGAAACACTCAATGCCTTTCCGAATCAGTTCGATGTGCGTGCGTTTTTCGTGGGGCGAATGCAGATAAAGTGGGTGTCAACAAGAAATTTTCTGCTGCGCGATGAGCATATTTTCAGATAGATAGCACCATAAAGGTGTAGATGTATGCGGAGAGCTATTTTCGTGTTACGATGATTACCTGCGTGATAGCAGTAGTTATGACTGCAGCAGAGGCCGTGACAAGGAAGACGTCACGTACGGTCGCCCAAGTTGAATGCCCGACGCTGATGATGTCGCCAGGAGAGACGACAAGTTCAGCCGATGTTACTCTTGCCAATGAAGCAAGATCCAAGTGTAACTCGTTTCGCTTGATATACCCTCCTTGCTCTGCGAGCCGGGTTACAGTAACATCGCCAAGCGTTCCGTCTGAATTAGCACCTCCCGCAAGACCAAGGAGATTGATCAGATCAATGGATTTTGAAATCTCATAACGCCCCGGCCTTTGCACCTCGCCAATGACGGTGACGACGATCGTCATCTCGTTGGGTTTGGCAAAGTAGTAGTTGGTGGTTGTGAGATTTAGCGACGACGCCGAAACAAAGCCGGCTTGCTCTTGCTGAGAAAACGCCTTAGATACAAGAAGGACAAGAAGCAGGAAGAGAAGTGGTCTGGTCATAGGCACTCGTTAAGTTTCGTTGAATTGCAGACGTCGATAAACTCTGTAGCTGCAAAAAACTTCTTCGATCAAACCGAAGATTTCTTTTTCTTCCTCTCGCCATCGGTGCTATAATAATACCCATAGCCGTAATTTCCGTAACGACTACTGTAATAGCCCCCGTACGCTTTCCTAACATCAAAGTCGTTGAGGACAACGCCGACGGCCGTCCTCCCGATCCCCTTCAGTGTTTCTGTGGCCTTTTCCAGGGTCTGAACGTGCGTCCGGTCACTGGAAACGACAAGCAGGGCACCATCAACGGCAGTAGCCAGTACAACCGCGTCTGTGACTGCCAGAACCGGCGGCGAGTCAAAGATCACAATGTCGTACGCCAGACGGACCGTCTCGATGAATTTC
>Ga0182011_10000843_pt1 | contig 26821 bp, 20 predicted proteins | sample 711E1DmetaG_FD_120481 | JGI IMG/M metagenome (GOLD analysis project Ga0182011, IMG submission 120481) | Permafrost microbial communities from Stordalen Mire, Sweden - 711E1D metaG | ecosystem: Environmental > Terrestrial > Soil > Wetlands > Permafrost | place: Sweden: Stordalen | collected...
AGGCTGGCAGGGGAAACAGAACGGCGACAACGCGTCGTTCTGGGTGCTTGGCGCAGATGTTGATTTGGCCTCGACCTACAGAATCGCAATGAGTCAGGGGAGGTTCTTCTCCAGGCAATTCCCTTCCGACCAGACAAATGCGTTCGTGGTAAACGAGGCCGCCGCAAAAGCGATGGGGATGAAATCGCCACTCAATCAAGACATCAGCGTGTTCTTGATTGACCGTCGGGTAGGAAAGATCATCGGTGTAACCAAGGATTTCCATTTCGCTTCGTTTCATACTGCTGTGGAGCCCTTGATCATTGCAATCCCCGACATCAACCAGCAGAACTTTTTCTACAGGACGGTATCCATACGGTTCCGGCCCGGGACTGTTTCCAACAGTCTGGCGTTTATCGAAAAGACATGGAAAGAGCAGATGAAGGATGTGCCGTTCAGTTACTACTTCTACGACGAATCATTGAAGGCACAATACAGCGCCGAACAGCGGATGGAAACGATCTTTAAATATTTCTCCTTCCTGGCCATACTTATTGCAAGTCTCGGCCTGTTTGGCCTGGCTTCCTTTTCCGCGGCCCAGCGGACCAAAGAAATCGGGATACGAAAAGTTTTGGGCGCAACTGTTGCCGATATCACCTTGATCCTCTCAAGGGAGTTTGTGATGCTTGTTATCGTGTCCAACGTCTTCGCCTGGCCGATCGCCTATTATGTGATGAACAAATGGCTGCAGAGTTTCGCGTACCGGGTTGATTTCAGCTGGTGGGTATTTGTGCTTGCGGGTTTGATCGCCCTGGCGGTTGCGCTGATGACGGTGAGCTGGCAGGCAATCAGGGCGGCACTCGCCAATCCGGTCGAGTCGTTGCGCTACGAGTAGTCTCAGGGCAGCTTATAACGGTATACGCGTCTCAGAAAGGAAGGGAGGGATATGATCGGCAGCTTCATCAGGATTGCGCTCAGGAATCTCGCACGGCACCGGCTCTATACGGCGATCAACGTGGGGGGGCTGGCCCTCGGTCTCGCCTGCACGATACTGATACTCCTCTGGGTTCGCGATGAACTTAGTTTTGACCGCTTCCACAGGGACGCGGGATCCCTTTACAGGCTGAACTGGGATTTCAAATGGAACGGCAATGAAGGGGTCGGACCCGGCACGCCACCCCCGCTCGCCGCTGCGCTCGTCAGGGACATTCCCGAAGTCGCGGCGGCAACGCGAATATACCCGGTACCCCGGCAGGTGGTCCGCTTCAACGACAAATTCTTCAATGAATCAGGAATTCTCGCCGCAGACTCAAACTTCTTCGCGCTGCTCGATTTTGCGCTGACGGCCGGTGATCCTGAGCGAGCTCTCGCCGGGCCAAACAGTGTCGTGCTGACAGAGGAGACCGCACACAGGTATTTCGGCGATGACCCTCCCCTCGGGAAGTTCCTGAAGATCGGGGAAGAGGGGAATGTCATGGGACGTTTATACAAGAACCTATTCAAGGTGACGGGGATCGTCAAGGCGCCGCCGCATAATTCTCAGATCCAGTTCACCATGATCACGTCGATTTCCTCGCATCCGGAAGTCGCGTTCTTTGACTGGAGCTGGGTTTGGATGCAGGTCGTGACATACGCAAAGCTCAGGGAAGGTGCCGTTTCGGACGTCGTCGAGGCGAAAATCCCCCCTCTCGTGAGGAGGTACGCCCCCGCTGCGTTTTCGAGGATCGGGTTCTCCTTCGACGAGCTGATCAGGGAGGGGGGGCACTGGGATTTTCGACTGCAGGAAATGACGGACGTGTACCTGGGGTCCGCCGCAATCGGCAACAGGCTGGGACCGACGGGGGACCGCGTCCAGGTGTTTCTTTTCTCCCTGATTGCCTTCTTCATACTCGGCATCGCCTGCATCAACTTCATGAATCTCGCAACCGCGCGCTCCGCCAACCGGGCAAAGGAGATCGGCGTCCGGAAGGTGCTCGGGTCAAGTCGGGGGACGCTTCTCGGGCAGTTTCTCGCTGAGTCGCTTGTGTTCAGCTTTGCCGCGCTCCCCATTGCGCTTATCCTTGTGGAGCTTTCACTTGTGCCATTCAACCGGCTCGCGGGGAAGTCGCTCGCCTTCAGCCTGCTGGATCCCCCATGGCTGCCAGGCGGACTTCTCGTCTTCGCAGGGATAGTCGGGCTCGTTTCCGGGAGTTATCCGGGGTTCTACCTTTCTTCGTTCATGCCCGTCAATGTGATGAAAGGGACTCGCGGGACATCGCACGGAGGGAGAAGGCTCAGGAACATTCTCGTTGTGCTCCAGTTTGCAGTCACAATTGCACTCATCGCATGCACCATTCTTGTAAAGAACCAGATGGATTTTGTCCGGCAGGCCGACCTGGGATTCGACAAGAACGGCATAATCGTCATCTCCAACGACAACAACCGGCTAGGGAACCAGGCCGGGGCATTCCGGGATGCGCTCACCAGCCACCCGGAGGTTGTCGATGCGTCGATATCCACAGGCGTCCCCCCCGGAGCCGGGTTTCAGGACTATTATAAGGCAGAGGGACTTCAGGAAGGCCAGTTCGGGCTCGCCTCTTATATGACGGACGACAGTTTCCTCGGCACGCTCGGCATCAGACTCGTTCAGGGACGCGGTTTTTCAAAGGAGTTCTCGGATTCTTCCAGCGTGATACTCAACGAGTCGGCGGTGCGGTACCTCGGATTCAAGGATCCGATCGGGAAGACCATTGCGTACCCCAGCCGCGGGACGTACAGGGTTGTCGGCGTCGTGAAGGACTTTCATTTTGTGACACTGTACGCCCCCATCACGCCGTTTGCACTCTTTCACGCTTCTTCCAAGTCCTATTCAATCCCTTCTTCATATGTCATCGTCCGCGCGAGAGCGGGAGATCCGGCACGAACGATCAGTATTCTCGAATCGGAGTGGAAAGCATTCGCCCCCGCGACCCCTTTCGAGTACACGTTCCTGAATGACAATCTTGCCCGGGACTACGCTACGGCGGAACGACTCGGCACGGTGTTCCTCGTGTTTTCGTTCCTCACGATTGTCATTGCCTGCATAGGCCTTTTCGGGCTCGCGGCTTTTTCTACCGAGCAGCGCACCAAGGAGATTGGCATCCGGAAAGTCCTGGGGGCATCTGTAGGTCAGGTTGTCGCATCTCTCTCACGGGACTTCATCCTGTTGGTGGCCGTGGCAAACCTGATTGCATGGCCTGTCGCCTGGTACGTCATGAACAGATGGCTGGAGAATTTCGCCTACAGGACCGAGATCTCCTGGCTGACGTTTCTCCTGGCGGGCGCGATCGCGCTCGGTGTCGCGCTGGCAACTGTGAGCTACCAGGCACTGCGTGCCGCCCGGGCGAACCCCGTGGAGGCTCTCAAATACGAATGAAGGAATTGTTCCCTCACATTTATTGCGAGGAGATTTCACGATGGCAACAGTCTCAATAGAGCTTTCACCATTCGAAACAGAGAAGACTGAGGAGGTGGAAGTGCGCGTAAACGGCAGAAGGAGCCTCCTCAACTACCGGCTCGAGATCTTCAACTGGAGTGGATGGTGCCGGCCGAAGGAACGACGGGTGGAATGCCTGAAACGGATAATCTAGAGTTACGAAGGAGAATTGAACGATGGCGGATTCCCGATCTGCAACTTCCGCGCCGCTGATCTGGCTCAAAGGGATCGCCCGCTGGTATTCGAGCGGATTCGTCAAGACGTACGTCCTGCGTGAGATCAACCTCGGGATACGCGAAGGTGAATTTGTCTCGATCATGGGCCCGTCTGGATCCGGGAAGTCGACGCTCCTGCACATACTCGGGCTGCTGGATGAACCCTCCGCAGGAGAACATGAGTTCCTTGGAGAGCAGGTGCACGGGCTGAGCGGGAAAGAAAGGACCGAGCTTCACAAGAATTATATCGGGTTTGTGTTCCAGAGCTACCACCTGATTGACGACCTGACGGTCTACGAGAACCTGGAGACACCGCTTCTGTACAAGAACATCAAGTCGGCGGAGCGGAAGAGTCTTGTGAGCGATGTCCTGGACAGGTTTCAGATCGTCGCAAAAAAAGACCTCTTCCCGAACCAGCTCTCCGGGGGGCAACAACAACTCGTGGGGATCGCCAGGGCCGTGATCACGAGCCCCCGGCTGATACTGGCGGACGAGCCGACAGGCAACCTGAACTCTGCACAGGGAGAGGAGATCATGGACCTCTTCACCAGGCTGAACCGGGAAGGGACAACCATTGTGCAGGTGACACATTCCGAGAAGAACGCGTCGTACGGAAAGAGGATTATCAACCTTCTTGATGGGCACGTGAAAGGCCCCATGTGATAGGCAAATTCTTGCGTTTCTCCGCTATCCTTGACCCTCGTCACGCCGATTTTCTGCTGCCATAACTTCTTGTAATTAAATGAGTTCACTCACATGAGAGACGCATTGTGAGTGGGTGAATTCAATTGGTGATTCATGTCATAGATAAAATGACCCAAATGTGATTGATTTCACGTGCGGAGAAGGAGCATGGGTTAGTTGCCGCTTGGATCGGGGAAAATCGACAAACAATGAAGACAAAGAGCTGTAAATACTGCGGCAAGGTGATTGCATTCGAAGCTCTCGATTGCAGCAATTGCGGGGAGACCATTGCCGTGAGGACGGAGGTCGCCGTGCTCGACCATTTTGAAGAGGTCAAGAACGCTCTTTCTGAAAAATACGAAATCATCGCAGAGATCGGGCACGGGGGGAATGCCACGGTGTACCAGGCGATACAGAAGAACCTGGAGAGAAAGGTCGCTCTCAAAGTCCTTCTCCCCGGCCTCGTCAACGATCCCGGCTATATGGAAAGATTCCATCTCGAGGCGCGCGCCATTGCGAAGCTCCGTCACCCGAACATCGTCACAGTATACGACGAGGGGAACGAGCAGGGGGTCCACTTCATTGCGATGGAGTTTCTGGAAGGGAAAGACCTGCATCAGCTCGTGAAAGAGAAGGGGAGCCTGCAGATTCAGGAAGCGGTCGAGATGGCGAAGTGCATCGCAAGCGCGCTGGACTACGCACACAGCTACGGCATCATACACCGGGATGTCAAGAGCTCGAACATCATCATGACCTCCAACAGGACCGCGGTCCTGACGGATTTCGGCATCGCGCAATCGGGCGTCGCATTAGCACATACAAAATCCGGCTCGCTGCTCGGGACTCCGGACTTCATGAGCCCGGAGCAGGCCGGCGGCAAGACCGTCGACGCGCGCACGGATTTCTACAGCCTGGGCGTTGTCCTGTACCATACACTGAGCGGGCACTACCCATTCCAGGGGGATAGCCCGATCACCACACTACAGAGGATACTGTACGAGAATCCGGTCCCGCTGGGGAGACTTGTGAAGCTCCCCCCGGCACTCGAGCGGGCGATCGAACAGTGCCTGGTCAAGGATCCGGAAAAGAGAGTGCGGAACGGAAAGGAGCTGATCGAACTGTTGAACTCCCCTACGGTCGAGAGCTCCCCGCCTACGGTCGAGAGCTCCCCGCCCACGGTCGAGACCCCGGCGCCCCGTCCGGCCGTACAGCAAGTTCAGCGGCCCGCGCCAGGGAAGAGTGAGGTCACTTCACGCCCCCCCGATCCACAATCAGGGGAGGTGTCTGCACGTCGTCTTCCACCCCGCTCTCCCGTACCCCAGGTCGACCGGAGCGGGACCCGCAGACGCCGCCCGCTCGTGAAGACGGCCGTGCTCGCGGGAGTCGCATGCCTGATGCTGACGGGGTACGTAACCTGGCAGAAAGCGTTGAAAGGGAGTGTCAAGACAACTCGCGCGGAGGCGGCACTCGCCGTCCTGCCGGAGCGCAAACTCGTCCCGTATCTGATCGGGGCAACAAAGGAAGAGGCGATAAACCTCCTGACGCGCGAAGGGTTCGGAGTCGGAGGCGTGCGCGCAGTTGCGGTTCCAAATCCGGGAAAGAGGGGGAAGGTCGACAGTCAGCGTCCGACTTACGGCACTTCGGCAGCGCTCGGAACAACCGTGGATCTGCTTATCGGCGAATAGCCCTTCTCATGCCCGTCTAACACCCCCCCTGCTTGCGCATTCGCCCGCCAACTGTTATTATTGTCACTTGCGTACGCCGGTATTCGCCCAAATCAGGCGCAATTCCCCGCTCATTTGTATGTACTCGAGAAGCAGGTGATCACATGAAGACTGTGCCAGCAATCGGAATTCTCCTCTTTTTAGCGGCTTTTCCCCTCTTTTCTCATGCCCAGGAGAACCGCCAGGAGAACCAGAACACAGGTTCTCCCGCGAGCATTGAGGCGGGTGCATTCTCCGTGAGCTCGAAGAAGGACTCGATAGGAAACGTCCAGATCGGGAACAAGAAAACCGACAGCGTGACTGTAACGAATAGGGGGAACAGCACGCTCACGATAAGCAACACCAGGTCGAGCAATGCACGGTTTACGGTCGGCCCCGCCAGCTTGTCCATCCCAGCCGGCGCCGCCAAAAAATTCGCCATAACGTTCGCTCCGACCGCCGCCGGGGCACAATCGTCGTTCATCGTGTTCACGCACAATGGACCGACTTCGCCCGACACCGTGACAGCATCGGGCACAGGGACCGTCCCAGCGTTTTCAGTGGATCGTAAGACTATTCCCTACGGCATCGTCGTCATCGCGACAGGGAAGCCTGACAGCGTGCAGGTCACGAATACCGGTACCGCCGCGCTCGTGATAAGCGGTGTCACATCGACAAACACGCGTTTTTCCATAAACCCGACCGGCGGGACGATACAGCCGGGAGCAAAGAGCACGTTCGTGATCACGTTCACACCGACAGTGAACGGCCTCCAGAACGGGAACATCGTTTTCGTGCACAACGCACCCAATGTCCGGGACACGGTCGCTGTCAGCGGAACCGGGACCGGATTTTCCGTCAACCGGAGATCGGTGGCGTTCGGGAATGTGCAGGTAGGGAGCAGCTCCAAGGACAGCGTCGTCGTCACAAACTCCGCGGCGACCACGCTCACAATCAGCAATGTCACGTCAAGCAACGGCACATTCGCGGTAAGTCCCACCAATGCCTCGATCGCCGCAGCCGGAACCGCAAAGTTCCGCATCACGTTCACCCCCGGGAACACCGCGACACAGACGGGGAACGTCGTCTTCACCCATACTGCCTCGAGTTCACCCGACACAGTCGCCGTGAGCGGGACGGGGATCCTCCCCGGATTCTCGCTCAACCGGAAGAACGTCCCGTTCGGGTTGGTGCCGCTCGGCCAGAACAGGCTTGACAGCGTCATCGTTACCGACACGGGAAAGGCGGCACTCGTGATCAGCAATGTCGTTTCCAGCAACGGGACATTCACGGTGATCCCGACGAATGTGACGCTTCAGCCCGCACAGGCGCGCACATTCTATATTACGTTCACACCCGCCAATACGAACCCGCAGTCGGGGAACATCGTATTCACGCACAATGCCCCCGGCGCACACGACACGGTCGCGGTGACCGGCACAGGAGGCGCGGCAGGGTTCACCGTGACACGCCGATCCGTCGCTTTCGGCACTGTCGGTTTGGGGGGGAATAAGCTGGACAGCGTCTCCGTGACGAACACGGGGGCGCTGGCGCTCGTGATCAGCAATGTCGCTTCGAGCAACGGGACATTCGCGGTGAACCCGACGAACGTCACGCTTCAGCCCGCACAGGCGCGCACATTCTATATTACTTTCACCCCCGCAAACACGAACCCGCAGTCGGGGAATATTGTCTTCACGCACACCGGGCCAACTTCACCCGATACGGTTACCGTGAGCGGGACAGGAGGAACGCCGGGGTTCTCCGTGACACGCCGGTCCGTCGCTTTCGGCACCGTTCCCCTGGGGGGGAATAGGCCGGACAGTGTCTCCGTGACGAACACGGGGGCGCTGGCCCTCGTGATCAGCAATGTCGCTTCGAGCAACGGGGCATTCACGGTGAACCCGACGAACGTCACGCTCCAGCCCGCACAGGCCCGCACGTTCTATATTACGTTCACACCCGCCAACACGAACCCGCAGTCGGGAAACATCGTGTTCACGCACAATGCTCCGAGCACACACGACACGGTTGCGGTGAGCGGTGCGGGAGGAACGGCGGGATTCTCCGTGACACGCCGATTCGTCCCCTTCGGCAATGTCGCCCTGGGTGGCAACAAGCTGGACAGTATCTCCGTGACAAACGCGGGGCTGGTGGCGCTCGTGATCAGCAACGTCACTTCAAGCAATGGGACATTCTCTGTCAACCCGACGAACGCCACGCTCCAGCCCGCGCAGGCGCGCACATTCTATATTACGTTCACACCCGCCAACACGAACCCGCAGTCGGGGAACATCGTGTTCACGCACACCGCGTCAACGTCACCCGACACGGTCACCGTGAGCGGCACCGGAGGATCACCGGGATTCTCATTGAACCGGAAAACGGTCCCGTTCGGCGTCGTCAACCTCGGCGGGAACAGGCTCGACAGTGTCATAGTCTCCGACACCGGGACCTCTCCCCTCGTGATAAGCACTATCGCCTCGAGCAACGGGACATTCACCGTGAACCCCGCCAATGCGACGATACAGCCCGCCGGCACGGAAACGTTTTACATTACATTTACGCCGGTGAACACGACCCCGCAGAACGGGAACCTCGTGTTCAACCACAATGCTCCGAGCCTCCATGATACCGTCGCGACAAGCGGCACCGCCATTGCCCCGCTCCCCGCGCCAGTCCTGCTGGCCCCCGCAAGCGGTCCCACGGGCCAGGCGCTCCCTGTGGCACTCAGTTGGAGCAGCGTCACGGGGGCGGCCGGCTACTGGCTTGAGATCTCAACAGATACCTCTTTCACGACGATAGTGATCAGCGATCCGACGCTTGTGTCAACAGGGAGACAGGTGAGCGGACTTCCGCAGAATTCGCAGTACTACTGGCGGGTCAGCACCCGGAACTCCGCCGGGGCAGGCCCGTTCTCTTTACCGTGGACATTCACGACGCTTCCGTCCGGACCCATATCAGGGACAGTCAGCTTCTCCGGGGACCTGACCTCAACGTCGTACAGGATGTTCGGATTGCCCGGTGTGGGAGCAAGGAGAGTGGGGGACATTCTCTCCGGGACTCAGATGATCGACTGGAGGATACTCAGGGACAATGGGAAAGACACCACCTACCCTGCATATTATGAGGACCTCAACGCGGCCTCCGCTCTGAACACCGGAGAAGGATACTGGCTTCTCCAGAAGACGGACCTGAACATCTCACGGACGGACACACTCCCCCCGCTCTCAACGGACGGGACATACGGCATAACGCTGCATAGCGGCTGGAACATGATCAGCAATCCGTTCAATGCGAGCGTCCAGCGCTCGGCCGTGATCGCGGCGAACGGTCTCCCGGCGGGGACACTTTTCTGGGAACATGTCGGCGCGACAAGGACTTCAAGCGGGGCGACGTTCGATCCGTTCAAAGGGTACTATTTCGACAATGACACGGCGAGCCTCGCAAAGCTGAAAATCCCCTACCCGTTCAGCACTACCGTCGCAAAGCTCGCGAAGGCTCCCGGCGTGGACTGGCGGGTGGAGCTGGTGTTCGACAGCGACATCAATACGGACAGAGACAACTACATCGGGATCGCGCCCGCGGTGAAACCGGGACGGAACGAGCTGGACCAGCATGAAGCACCTCTCGTCTTCGACGAGGGATTCCTCTACTTCGTCCGTCCGGAATGGGATGCCGTGCACAGCCGGTTCGCCACCGACATGAGGGGAGCGCTGGGGACCGGCCAGACATGGGATTTCGAGGTATGGAACCCCCGGAACGGAACCGGGAAAATAACTCTCCACGGACTCGAGGGAATACCCCCCCAGAACCAGGTCGTCCTCGTCAACGCGCTGAATACGGCTCCCGTGGACATGCGCCGCACCAATGTGTACACGTACCAGACCTCCTCGAAAAAGATGCAGTTCAAGCTCTTTGTCGGAACGAAGGAGTATGTCGACGGGGAGACTTCAAAACTGATCCCGCAGGCATATGAACTTGCGCAGAACTATCCCAACCCGTTCAACCCGAGCACGACGATACAGTACATGCTCCCGGCCGGCGCGTACGTCCGCCTGGAGATCTTCTCGGTGATCGGGCAGCGCGTACGCGTCCTGGACGAAGGGTACCGCTCCGCGGCCGCCTATTCGGTCACCTGGGACGGGAAGGACGAGAACAGGCAGACCGTCTCGAGCGGGGTGTATTTCTGCCGGCTGACCGCGGGTGAAAATGCCATCAGGACCCGCAAACTCGTACTTGTGAGGTGAGGCACCGATGAGCATACAGGGATTTGCTGGCAGGCAGAGAGGGACCAGCTACATTCTGATAGTCGCATTCCTGGTGGCGTTCGCCGACATCCCGGCCGTTGCCCGCGCAGGGGGTGATCCCGTGATACGTGTCTCAAACCAGGATGTGCGCATAGAGGGAGACGTTGCCCTCATCAGCTTCGACCTCGACGCACCGGACGGTGGGACATATTACGTCGCTCTCGAGCTCAGGCGCGAGAACGATCCATCGTTCATCCTGACCCCTCACAACCTGACAGGCGACGTCGGCGAAGTACGATCGGCGGGCCCCCGGAAACTCATCAGGTGGGAATACATGAGGAACTTCCCGGCGGGGCTGCGCGGAGAAGATTACTACTTCCGGATCGAAGTGACCCGCGCGGGTGGATTCCCATGGTTATGGGTTGGTCTGGGATCAGCCGCTGCGGCGGGGGCGGTTGTTGTGATTCTGGCAGGAAAATCATCCTCCACAACCGCTCCTCCGGGAGTTCAGGAGCTGCCCATGCCTCCCGCGCGCTGAAGGCGCGGAGGAGCACTTAACAGATACGCCACTCAGGCTCATCATGCGCAAAGAACTTCTGCTTGCCGCCATGCTCGCCGCTGTGACGGTCAGCCCGGGCCAGGTATCAGTCCGTACCCGGGCATTCACATTCGGGAAGCCGGCGCTGGGAGTGAAGGCGGATTTCCTCGGGGAGAACGGGACGACCTGGCTCAATGCGAATGCCGGAGGCACGCTCACGTTGAGCATAGCCAACAGCGGAACCGCCACGGCTCACGGAGCGATAGTCACGCTCACGCCGGGGGCGCAACTGAAGAACATAATGATCGTTCGTATCGATTCGCTGGGGGATATCGAGGCGGGGGAGATACGGACGGAGAAGATCATTGTCTCGGCCCCCGAAGACGCACAAGCCCGGAAGGGGCAGATCGTCGTCACGGTGACGGCTGACCCGGGACCCGTATCCGCCGAGACGACAGCAGAAATCGCTGTGCGAGAGGTCCCTTTCCCCCGGCTCGATATCAGGCTTGCCGGAGCAGGAGCCGGCGTGAGCGGAGGTGATGCCTCGAAGATAACAGCACGCGTGCAGAACAAGGGGACCGGCGAGGCGCGCGGTGTGTCTGCCACGTTCCTCCCGGCCTTGCCGGGGAGGGAATCGGGCATCGCGGAGATCGGCAGGACGGTCCCGCTCGGGACGATTGCGCAGGGGGCGTCGAAGGAGATAATGCTGACGCTCAAGCCGGCCGGAAAGGCAGCAGGTCCGGCCGCGTTCGTCGTCAGGCTGGATGAGGAGAGGCCCAAATTCTCCGTGTCTGAGACGCTCTCCGTCCAGGTGAAAGGCGCAGTGGCAGGCGCGGAGGAAGCGGGATTTGCGGCATTTAACAGAGGGGATTACAACCAGGCCATCGCATCGTTCGAAAGAGTCGTTGCCGCGGGGAAGGCTTCGCAAGAGGTCTATTTCAGCCTGGGCTTCTCCTATTTCAAGAACCGGAACCGGGCCCGGTGCCTGGCGAGCATGCAGAGGTCATCCGGCCTGGGGAGCTTTGAGGCGAAGACCTGGCTCACAGAAAACACCTCCCCCGTCCAGATCACCACGGTCACCTACAAACAGATCGACTCTGACCCGTTCGAAGGCTATAGTCCGCCGGTCGGCCTCGGTATACTCCCCATTGCCGACTCGCTCGGGCACGACACTCCGCTGACAGCAAAGTTGTACGATGCGCTCAAGGCGAAGAACGAGACGCTCAGAGTATTCCCCTTCTCCACGATCAAATCCGAACAAGCGTCGCGGGGGCTTGACGTTCTCGATTCGTCGAACTGGCAGATATTGAGCGCGCTCGAGAAGGACCTCGCGATGAATTTTGCAGTCAGGGGAGTCGTCAGGGACAGATCAGGGTCGGCGTTCAGCCTGGACGTCATCCGATGCAAAGACGGGGTGCCTGTCATCACTCAGGAATTCCACGCGAGCACGAGTTCAACCGCGATCGACGACGCGGTGATGTTCCTCCTGAAGGGAAAGGTACCCCTGTACACGAGTTCGCGGACCGTGGAGGTGAAGCTGCCGTAGCGCGGGACGGGCAACCGGATGAACGTCCTGCCGGGATTTTGCCCTGCTACGAGCGGCCTTTGTCGAACGTCTCGATCATCGACATGAGGTTGGCGATGGGGACCCTCACCTGGACAATGACCCAAAGTTAACGGAACAGGCAGTACAGTACGATTAGCAGAACGACCAGAAGACCTGAGAGGACGCGGTAATCTCCCAGAGCCCGCCCCCCTCCCTTCCCTCCGAACGGCTCACGCCAGCTCTGCCAGACGAGCGACTTCGATTCCTCCTTCAGCGGCTCCGGGTAGAAGTACGACGCGGCGATCATCAACGCGCTGCACATGAGGAGGAGATAGAGCGCCGTCATCATGAAATTGCCGCTGATCCATCCCTTCCAATCGAGGAAGAACATGACGACCCCCGCAAGCGCACCGGAGACGAGCGTGATGTAAGCGGCTTTCCCGGATGCGCGCTTCCAGAAGACGCCGAAGAGGAACACCGTCGTGATCGGCGGGGCGATAAATGAAATCAGCTTGTTGAGCCCCTCGATGATCGTCCCGTAGTGCCCGAATATGGGGGAGAGGACAATCGCCAGCACCGTTGCGACGACGGTCGTGATCTTCCCGACAAGGACAAGCTGATGGTCCCCTGTGTCCGGCCGCCGGCGCTTCACGATGTCATACGAGACGAGCGTCGCGGTCGAATTGAGCCCGGCGGAGCAGGCCTGCATCGCCGCTGCGAGCATGGCAGCCGCGACAAGTCCCCTGAGTCCCCCGGGGAGCAGGTGCATGATCATGAATGTGTATGTATCGGCGGCCGTCTTCGGTCCCGAGCCGAGCATCCCCTTCTGCACCAGCGCAACGCACATGACGCCGGGGAGGACAAAGAGAAAGACGGGAAGTATCTTGATGAACGCGCAGAAAAGAGGTCCGAGACGCGCCTGTTTTTCATCCCGCGCCGCCAGGACCCTCTGCACGATCGTCTGCTCGCAGCACCAGTACCAGATCCCGAGGACCGGGTACCCGAGGAATATCGCGTACCACGGGAGCCCTGAGGGGTCCCCTGCGGGGCGGAGCATGCTGAGGAAGTTTCCCGTCCCCCATGTAACGTTCGATCCCAGCATTCCCGCCATGGGATGCGGATGCGTCGCAAGCGTCGACACAAGCGCAGACCATCCCCCGATCTTCACATAGCCGATAACCGTGATGGCAACGGCTCCCGCCAGGAGGAGTACGGTCTGCGCGCTTTCCGTCAGCACCACAGAGAGAAGCCCGCCTACCATCGTGTAGAGCCCCGTGAGGAGGCTGAGGATGATGATGAAGAACATGAGGGCGTCGATTCCCATGATCGTCGCCGCCGGATTGATACCGAGTACTCCCCGGAGCACCCATGCGGCCGTGTAGAGCGTCACGCCGATGTGTATCACGATCGCCGAGACGATCGATATGACGGCGAGCCAGTCGCGGCACTTCCTGTTGTAGCGGCGCTCCAGGTAGTCGGGGAGCGTGGCCACACGCGAGCGGAGATACAGGGGGGCGAAGAGGAGTGAGAGAAGCACGAGCGCGAACCCTGCCATCCACTCGAAGTTCCCGTAGATGAGCCCGTACTTGTAGGCGGATTCCGCGAGGCTCACGAGGTGGACCGTCGAGATATTGGCCGCGAACATGGCCAGTCCGATCACCGGCCATGTGAGCGTGTTCCCCGCCAGGAAGTAGTGGTTTACTTCACCCCCCTTTCGCCGCCGCGATCCCGCCCAGAAGCCGAGCGTCACAATTCCGAAGAGGTATGTGCTGATAATCAGTATGTCGATCCGGGAGAGGTTCACGGCCATTCAGGGGAGCTTGAATATGCGGTCCATGAGTTTCCACTTCTCACTCGAACTGGCACCGGGGAGAGATTGCTGGAACTTCGCGACGAACGCCTCCCATTCCTTCTGGCGGGGGAGTCCGGAGAGCTTCGCCATATCCCTCTGGAAATCAAATTCGGGATTGGTTTCCATGATCATGAAGAGCCGCGTCCCCAGGAGGTAAATCTCCATGTCGACGATCCCGACCTCCCGTATCCCCGCAGGGATCTCCGGCCACGCGTGCTCGCTCATGTGCCAGTATCTGTACTGGCTGACAAGCACCGGGTCATTTTTCAGGTCGAGTGTGAGGCAGTAGCGCTTCGTCCGGGGCGGTTTCTCCCCAATCGGAATCGCCCCTCCCGAGGCATCCGAACTCCCGACCAGCGACAGGAATGGACCAAACACCGGGAGGTACCAGAAGCAGTCTATGGACTTCATATGGTGTCCTTTACTTTCCTGGTTTTCGGAGAACGTGCGGCCATGGTGAATGAGAAGTCTACGGAGTGGAGAGAGAACGGTGCATTCACAATTGCCGGCACAGGATTGCCGGCACAGGATTGCCGGCACGAATGCCGGCGGGATTGTCGGCGCCTGCATGCGGCTTCTGTTATCATAATGAAGTGGCTGACAAATAACAATAAGGGAATCTACCGGAGAATTCCGTTGTTTCAAACTGCAGAGCCACTACAGGCCGTCAATCCACTCCGGAGATTTCACGCTGGCACGCAAGGAAGGTAACGCCCCTCCCACCTGGCGGGAACGCATCAACGCATTCCAGTACGTTCCGCCATTTCTCCGCCTCGTCTGGCAGACACACCGCCCCTACACGATATCCATCGTGTCCCTCCGGCTGGCCCGTTCGTTCTTCCCCGTCGCTGCGCTCTGGGTGGGGAAGCTGATCATCGACACCGTGCTCGCGATACGAGCCGGGACGGCGGGCATTTCACAGCTCTGGGAGCTCGTGGCGCTGGAGATCGCCATCGTGATCGCGGGGGAGATTCTCGCACGGGGATCCGCGCTCATCGAGAGCCTTCTCGGCGATCTTTTTTCCAACGTAACGAGCGTCCGTCTCATGGAGCACGCCGCGACACTCGACCTGTACCAGTTTGAAGACCCCGCATTCTACGATCAGCTCGAACGGGCCCGGAGGCAGACGACAAGCCGCATCGGCCTCCTGGCGCAGCTTCTGGCCATGGGGCAGGACGCCGTAACGCTTGCCTCGCTCGGCGTTGCGCTCCTTGTGTACAGTCCCTGGCTCCTCCTCCTCCTCGCGGTGGCAGTGGTTCCCGGATTCCTCAGCGAAACGCATTTCGCCGGGCTTGAATACTCTCTCCTCTTCCGGTACACGCCGGAGAGGAGGCGGCTCGACTACCTCCGGTATATAGGCGCGAGCGACGAGACGGCAAAGGAGGTCCAGCTTTTCGGACTCGCGCCCTGGCTCATCGAGCGGTTCCGGGCCATCTCGCAGCGGTTCTATGACGAGAACCGGCGGCTCTCGATACGGAAAGGGATCGTCAGTGCCGGGCTCTCCCTCATCGGAACGGCGGGGTACTACGGGGCATACGTGGTCGTGCTGCTCCGGGCGGTTGCGGGAGCCATATCGATCGGCTCGCTGACGTTTCTCGCCGGTTCCTTCGCCCGGAGCCGGGACCTGATACAGAGGCTCCTCCTCGGCGCAAGCGCGATCTATGAACAGTCTTTATACCTGAAAGACCTCTTCGGTTTCTTCGCCATGAAACCGACGATACTCTCCCGGGCAGGGGCTCCCCCTGTCCCCCAGCCGATACGGGAGGGGTTCGTGTTCGAGGACGTCGGATTCCGCTACCCCGGAAGCGAGAGGTGGGCAGTGCGGCACGTGAACTTCCGGGTTTCACGGGGGGAGCGGATCGCGCTGGTCGGTGAAAACGGGGCGGGGAAAACGACCCTCACAAAGCTGATCGCAAGGCTCTATGACCCGACAGAAGGACGGATACTCCTTGACGGCGTCGACCTCCGGGAGTATGACATACATTCTCTCCGGCGCGCGATCGGCGTCATATTCCAGGATTTTGTCGAATACGATCTCCGGTTCGACGAGAACATAGGGGTCGGTGAAATCAGCCTTGTCAGGGAGTACCTCGACGCACATGAAGACGACGGCGCTTCCGGGCCAGGTGCGGACGGAGGAGACCAGGGAGGGAACGGGAAAGTCCCCGCGACAATTGTCAGTGCTGCGGAGAAATCACTCGCGTCGTCGCTTCTCGGACGGCTCACCGGGGGATACAGGCAGATGCTCGGCCGCCGGTTCGAGAAAGGTGTGGACCTCTCAGGGGGCGAATGGCAGAAAGTGGCCCTCGCCCGTGCGTACATGCGTAATGCGCAGGTCCTGATACTTGACGAGCCCACGGCGTCACTCGATGCGCGTGCGGAGTATGAGGTGTTCGCTCGGTTCTCCGGGCTCGTCGAAGGGAGGATGGCCGTTATCATATCCCACAGATTTTCCACTGTCCGGATGGCGGGACGGATCGTTGTGTTGAAGTACGGCGAGGTGGTCGAACAGGGGTCGCACGAGGAGCTTCTCAGCGCCGGAGGGCTCTACGCCGAGCTGTTCACGCTGCAGGCGCAGGGGTATCGATAAGCTGATCCCGTTGCGGGTTGAGTTTCGGGATGCATTGTGCTATATTTGTCCTGATTACGGTTCATTGACTAAAGCCCCACCATCGTACCGATGGAGAGGCTTTTTCTTTTTTGGCGTTCCGGCGCAAAAGGATGAATGCATGGCAGCAACAGCCCCCATATCAGCAGTGGCACGAACTATCCTTGCAAATGCGCGGATACTCAGGGCCGGACCTTCGGTGAACTGGTTCCTCCTCCGGTACATGGGGAAGTTCAATGTCCTGCAGAGAGGAGGCCGTCTCATCGTCCATTCCCATCTTCCGCCGTTGAACAGCAAGGCCTATTCCCGCTTCATAGATGAACACCTCCTTGCGGAATCCCCGGGACCGTCCCATGCCCAGATCGGCATCACGGACGCCTGCCCCCAGAACTGCGGGTATTGCTACAACAGGGGGCGGGAGGGAGTCCTGATGGACACTCCGACGATCCTTGCCGTGATCCGGGAGCTGAAAAGCATGGGCGTCTTCTGGATCGGGCTGACGGGGGGTGAGCCGCTGCTGAACAGGGATATCGTGAGGATCGTGGAAGAGATCGGGGAGGATTGTTCCGCCAAGCTCTTTACGACCGGCAGCAATCTGACGCAGAGACTCGCCGCGGATCTCAAGCAGGCCGGACTTTTTTATGTGACCGTAAGCCTCGATCACATGGAGGAGACAAAACACGACCAGATCAGAGGCCGGAGGGGCGCCTTCAGGACGGCGCGCCGGGCTCTCGAGATATTCAGAGCACTCGGGGGGATGCACGTAAGCGTCTCCTCCGTTCTCTCGGGGGACATGTTGCGCACCGAGCGGGTTGAAGAATTTCTCGCCTACCTCCAGCGCCTTGAGGTGGACGAGGCATGGCTCAGCGAGGCGAAGCCCTCCACACAAGCCTGCTGGAAGTTGGAAAATGTTATCACCGAATCGGAGAGGCAGGATCTCATACGGCTCCAGGATCGCTGGAACAAGAAGGGAGGCCTGACTGTAAACTACCTCGGTCATTTCGAGGACAGGCGACATTTCGGTTGCACCGCAGGACAGAAGATGGTGTTCATAGACCCGTTCGGTGAGGTCAGCCCCTGCGTGTTTATCCCCATGACATTCGGCAACGTACGGGAGGGCTCGCTGCGGACCATCTACGGGGGCATGCGAAGCCGGTTCCCCGCGCAGGACCATTGCTTCGTCAATACGAACTACATGCATTTCCGGGACCATGACGGGCGGAAGCTGCCTTTCGGCAGGGAGGAGTCTCTGTCGATTTTGAACGAGGTCCGGTTCGGGCCTCTCCCCCAATTCTTCCGTCTGCAGAATGGTCGAAGCGGTACGCGGAGACGACAACAGGACAGACAGCAGACAGGGGATCGGTAATGCCGAGGCATCTCATGTATAGATCCGTGAGTCTTCTCCTCTGCGTGTCGTTCGCGCTCGTCGGTCTCCTGTTCCTTTTTAACCCCGGCGGAGTTATCCGGTTCTTCAACGGGCTTTCAGCCGCGCCGGGCATGGAGGAACCTCCCGCGGGCGGGATGGGTTTCTACCTGGTTCTCGCCGTCGGATACATGTATCTCGTGGCGGTCCTTGCATACCTGATGTACCGTCATCCGTTGAACAGGTTTTTCCCGCTTCTATTGATAAACGGGAAGTTGTTTACAGCCCTCCTGTCGGTTTGTCTCTTTTTCGCTTACGGGCAGCACCTAATCTACATCGCAAATGCCGTCGTGGACGGACTCATCGCCTTCGTCCTGATCCTGATGTATCTCAAACTTCGAAAAGCGGCGGCATGATATTCCTCCTCCGGATACTGGCGGCGTTTGCCCCTGCGGCGCTCAAGAAAAGGGAGATGCAACACCTCTTCCGGATTTCGGCCTCGGCCTTCGGGTGCGCTGTCCCGTGCATTGCCGCACTTTCGTACGGGCAAAGCCTGTCGGAGTTTGCCCGATTCACGCGATCGGAGGCCGTGAAACTCTACTCTCCCGGGGGCGACATCGAGGGAGCGCGCGAACGGCTCTTCCATGGAGGGCGAACACTGGGAGAGCGGATCAGGGGAATATGCCGGATTGCCACCGGTGATCAGGCGGTTTCCGCCATGAGAATTCTCTACCGCGCCATCGGGATCGATGCCCGTTTTGAAGGGAGTGTGATGACAGTGAGCAGGTGTTACTTCAGCAGCGGGTATTCCCCGGACACATGCAGCGTCCTTTCGGCTCTGGATGATGGGATCTTCACCGGCCTCTCCGGTGGTGAGAGGCTCAGGTTCATCCGGAGACTCACGGACGGCTCCGCCTGCTGCCGCGCGGACATCATCACCGGGGGAGAGTGCAGATGAGAAAAGCGATCGTGGTCGGGACGGGTGCCGGGGGAGCGACCGTCGCCAGGGAGCTGCAGGGGAATTTCGACGTCACGATGCTCGAAGCGGGGAGCGAGTTCCGGCCGTTTTCCTTGAGTCTCCCGATGATCGGGCAACTGAAAAGAACGGGGCTTCTCCGGGACGAGCGCGCGATCCGATTCCTGTTTCCCGCGATGAACGTCGGAAGGACACGGGAAAGGATGGTCCTGGTGAATGGGATCGGTGTCGGGGGGACGACGACGATCGCCACGGGGAACGGGATACGCGCGGACGGGGCGCTGAAGAATATCGGGATCAACCTCGACCCCGAGTTTGCCGCGCTCGAGAGTGAGGTCCCGGTCTCAACCGCGCATCAACGCTGGTGGCGTCCTGCGACCATACGTCTCTTTGAGATATGCCAGGAAATGAACCTGGCCCCTCTCCCGATGCCAAAAATGGGGGACATGCAGCGCTGCATCAACTGCGGACACTGTGTTCTTGGATGCCCCCGGGGAGCGAAATGGGACAGCCGGCGTTTTGTCGACAGCGCTCGTGCGGCCGGCGCGACGCTGGTCACAGGGTCCCCCGTCGAAAGGGTTGTGTTCTCCGGGAGCAGGGCCCTGGGGGTAATCGTGCGGAAGGGACTCCGAAAACGCTTCATACGGGCGGACCTTGTGGTCCTGGCCGCGGGCGGTTTCGGGACACCGGTAATACTGGAGAACTCGGGTGTGGAATGTGAGAAGAGGTTGTTTGTGGACCCTGTACTCTGCGTTGCCGCGAACTGGAGAGGAGCGATGCAGAACAAGGATATCTCCATGCCGTTTGTCGTGCAGAGGGACGGCTTCATCATCTCCCCCTATTTCGATTACCTGAGCTTTTTCTTCAACCGTGACTGGAGATTTCCGGCGGATGACACGCTGGGGCTGATGGTGAAAATCGCCGACGACCCCTCCGGCAGCGTATCAGGCACTCGCGTGGAAAAGGTGCTTACCGAACAGGACACCGACAGGTTGAATACGGGGGTGGACGTCTGTCGCGATATTTTTGAAAGGTTGGGCGTTCGCCGTCAGGACCTGATACTCGGCACGAAGAACGCCGGCCATCCCGGAGGCATGCTCCCACTCACGCGGAGAGAAGCGGAGACATTTCACAATCAAAGCCTGCCTGAAAATCTCTATATCGCCGATGCAACGCTCTTCCCCACCTCGCCTGGAAACCCGCCGATCCTGACTATCATGGCCATGGCGAAGCGGGTGGGCAGCATCTGTTCGCGCAACTGATCGAATACACATGGTCATACCGGTTGTGGTAAGCATCGCAGCAGGCTTGATCGGCGGAATGAAACGAGTGTCGCGAGGCACCGCCCAGTAATGGTGTGCGCCCTGACGACCCAAGCTCAGTGACCCGGCGCGCGGGACGCATGGATTGCAGCCGCGTCGCTCACGCCGGGTTCGGTGCAGCGCGTGGTTAGGCCTCGTCAATTGGGGGGAGCCTTTCTGTCCTTCAGGAAGCCAAGCAGTGTTGCGATCAGCGCGACCGTAAAGAGCATCCACATCGTCCGGCTTAGCCACACTTCGTCGGGGCTATTCACCCAATGATACACCACAAACGATAGCAGAAACGACTGCAGCAAAACCTCGACTCGCAGATTCGTTGACCGCCTAGTCGTGGAAAGTTGGGCTGGTTCCTTGCCAATTAAGATCTGTGATGTGAAAGGATTATGGATACAATCTCAAATGAAATTCGATGGGTCGTATTCGACTTAGGCGGAGTCGTTGTGCCTGAAACTGGAGGACTGATATGTAATGAAATGGCCGGGTACTTGAGAATCTCTCCAGCAAAGGTATCAGGCTTTAGTAGCAGATACAAACGAGAGACGACCAAAGGCGAAATGAGCCTGCTGGAAATGTACTCGGCCATGATCCGAGAGATGGAACTGCCATTCTCACCTGAGGACGTTTTGAAACATCATCTTGCATTCTACCAGCAAGTGTCCACGCACCACAATTCGGAGGTAATTTGGATTATCGAGATGCTGAAAAGAGACCTCGGTGTGGCTTGTCTCACCAACACTGAGAGAGAAATTGCTGAGATTTGTAAGACGAATGGATTGTTTGACTATTTCCACAAAGCGTTTTTGTCTGTGGATTTGGGGATGCAAAAACCTGATCGTGAAATATATGAAGAGGTGGCGAGAAGCGTTGGCTGCTTACCTGCTGAAATCTTCTTCGTTGACGATAATATGGAGAATGTTCAGGCGGCAATTGATGTCGGGATGCATGGATATCTTTACTGCGATGTAGAGAAGTTCTGGAAGGCGTTATCGTGTTTCTGCCGGTTGATCTAGTGTTCGTTCAACAAGAAAAACAATCACATTGCGCAAATATGAGTCGGAAAACATGCAGGCGGTTAGAATAGCGTGTGTATCATTATGCTTTGTGGAACACCCCGCTTGACGAAGTTCCTGCAAAGACGTTTGTGCCTGATACCGCAAACGCGGTAACGGAATCCGACGCCGACCCAAACACCGAATTGAGGGCAGACCAGCCTACGCCGTTGTTCGTTGAGAGAAAGAACCCTGCGCCATGAGTGCCGCAGAAGATATTTGAACCGGTCGCAGCGAGGGCGGAGACATTGGTGCTGGAGAGGCCAGTGCTCGAGGGTTGAGGCGAGTAGGGACTGCAATTTGAACGGATTGACTGCAGTTCCCTCTGCAAACGGAGACCAACACGCTCTCTGCTTCTGCCAAAGTCGGTTGTCTCGTCCCTCAACCTCCTCTGGAAGTACTCCTTCTGTATTCGCCTATGCCACAGAGGACCTTTTCGCTCATGGCTTTCCCAAGATTTTGTTGTAACTTCACGGTGTTCACTTCCATTGGAGGCCACAATGCTGCGCAATACGATCGTCGGGCTAGTGCTCGTTCTGTTCGCCGGTTCCCCGGGGCTTGCTCAGGATGAAACGGATGTCAAAGGTAGTTCGGATCACCCCCTCTTCACACGCATGCCGGGGTATTACATATCCGACTACAATGTCAAGGAGTTCGATAGATACACATCGAGTCAGGATCAGAACTGGGAGGGGAAGATTACCCGTCTGGAATACTATATCAAGACCGGCGCGAACCAGCCCAGTATGTTGCAGATTGCGCGCAATTATGAGAATGCCGTGAAGAAAATCGGCGGCAAAATCTTGATGAGCGAAGGCCGGGTGATGGAAGGGAAGATCGAAAAGAACGGTGGTGTAACGTACGTTCACGTTGAAGCTTTCAATGACGGCCGAAACTACGGAGTGATGGTAGTTGAAACAGGGACGATGAAGCAGGACGTTGTTGCGGATGCGGCAGCACTAAGTGCAAGCATTGCGGCCACAGGCAAAGCAGCTGTGTATGGTATCTACTTTGACACAGGCAGGTCAGTCGTGAAACCGGAGTCGGACGCTACACTTGAAGAGATCACAAAACTTCTCAAACAAAATGGCAGCCTCACGTTGTATGTCGTGGGGCACACGGACAATGTGGGGGCGTTGGACAATAACCTCAAATTGTCGGCAGATCGTGCAGATGCTGTCGCGAAAGCGTTGATCGGCAGCGGTATCGCCGCTTCCCGCCTCAAGGGGGCAGGTGTCGGGCCATACTGTCCCGTTGCATCAAATCACACAGAAGAGGGGAAGGCAAAGAATCGGCGGGTGGAACTGGTGGAACAGAAGTAGAAGCGGGTCATCACGAAGTAGGGTCCGCTGCCTCGGGACTCTCGTCAGGGGTTTAGAAGAACGAAAAGCAGATATCCAGTGCTTCCCCTGCATACGAGCCCTCAGTCAAGCAGGTTCCCTGGTGGACGAGAGCCGACGTGAATAGAAGATCCGCCATCGCCATCCGGTTCAACAGGGTGTTTCCGGAGTTCAAAATTTGTTTCTCCTTCAGTATTGAGGAGAACGATTGGCCAGACAACAAGGCCCGTCAGCGATCAACGGGCCCGGTGTCCTTTGGTGTGCTGCCGACAGAATGAAATAGCGCCTAATTGTTTGCACTCCTGACCAACAGTGCATTACACAGAGTCTGCAGACCTTTGTCTTGGGAGGAGTTTGCGACGTCTCTAATTACAGCGTCGCCGGCATCAGAATGAAGCTCATCCAGTGCAAGCGCCGCCAGCCAACGTACTGTTGGGTCCGCAGTTTCACCTTTCAGTTTTGTCTCGAGGGGTGCAAGACACAGCGTGAAAGGGTACTTGGGGAACACCTGTTCCAATTCGCGTAGCGTCTGCAACGCTTCAGCCTGCATAACCGGATTCCCATTCTCAAGCGTCTTGAGAAGAGTCTCTTCGCTTTGCGTCAAGTGTTTTCTCAAGAACCTGGTTTCTTTATGCTGGGAGTCAATGCGCGTCGATGACAGGCTATCTTGAGCCTGCACTGCTGTGGCGCACACCATCAGCGCTATTGCCGATGCGAAAAGTGTTCGTTTCATGATAGTTCCCTTGAATGTTTGTGGAAGAACGGTAAGTCTTTGGGTGACAGTTGATATCTGTGTCTCGATTGGTCATTGATACGCGCTTCGTCCTGCTGTGTGGCGGCATAGGGAAAACGCGCTCATACGCCTTGGGTCTAGAACAGGTCGTTCCTCCAGGCGGCTGTCAAATGTGAGATGCGATCAGGACGCGAATACTGGGCAAATAGCGAAATGAACGAAATGAAATTGCTTTGTAGGTGGCGAAAATGGCTGATGTTGAAGAAGGCGGGAAATGCGAGAAAGGACGTGTTTCGAGAAACCGTTGAACCAAAACGATTGTCGGAGTGTAATATACCGCAGCGCAAGAGACCTCCAGAAGACTGCCACTCTCCCAAATGGGTGGGAGGTGATTACTCGACAATCGTTATGTGAAAGAACTCAAATGACCTATCACCTATTTAACGCCGGGGGCTACCATATAGTTTCCCAATTCGAACTTAGTTTTGCCAAAACATCCGGAGGAATCCGCCAGGTCAAAATCACCCAAAACGAGTCAGTAGTTGCCGGTTATCCGACCTTCTTGAAATCGATGTACCCCTTCTCCACATCCGTACGCACAAGCTGGACCCGGAGCGTATGCCCCACATCCAGCTTCTCGAAACCGGTAACCAGCCTTCCTTCGACGGGGGGCTGGAGGATGCGCACCCATGTCCCCTTTTCCGATGCGCCTGTGACAAGCGCGTCGAACTGCTCTCCGATTCTCGATTCAAGGAGCATCGCTGCAGGCGCAGGGCGAGCGATGAAAAGATCCCCCTCACGGTAGATGCGAAGGCACACGGCCCCGGCCTACCCTCAATTCACCAGATAGTCCAGGGTACTCAAACCATTCATTGGTTCTCAAGCTCAAGCTGTCGGAGGGGCTCTGACCATAAACAACTACCCCGCTTGAAGTGTCGAGAATGCAAGGACATTTTACCTTTTCCGGTTTCCGTCGTATCATCAAGTAAACGCATCCACCGGGGATCAGGATTGGAGCATCTGAACGATAGTCAACAGAAAGTCGCCGTGCAGTCTCCGGAAGAGCTCGTCGCCCGATCTCAACGGGGCGACAGTGGTTCCTTCAGGCGGCTTGTGGAAATGCATCAGGGGTACGCATTTGCCCTGGCGTTCAAGATACTCTTGGACGAGGAGGATGCTCGCGATACCGTGCAGGAGAGCTTCCTCAGTGTCTGGAAGCACCTGAGGGAGTTCGATTCCCACTGCAAGTTTACGACATGGCTCTACAGCATTGTTGCGAACCGGGCAAAAGACCGATTGAAGTCAAACATGAGACGCCGGCAGGTCGTCACCCGAGATTGGGGGGACACCGATCAAACAATAATCGGCGAACCGCTTGATTGTGCGCTTGCCAACAAGGAACTCGCGGAGCGGATCAGAGCGTTGGCCGGAGACCTTCCGCCCACGCAGCGGATGGTGTTCGTTCTGCGCGACCTCCAGGATTTTTCGGTGGCCGAAGTCGCTGAAATGCTCCATACGTCACAAGGGTCGGTCAAGGCAAACCTGTGCTACGCGCGGGCGCGCATACGGCGAACAATCGAGAAGATGGAAAACGTGGAAGGAGGGAAATCATGAGGTGCGCCAGAGCAAGACAGCTGCTTCATTTGAACAGGGAGAGCGAACTTCCGGAACCTCTAAGAAACGAAGTGTCACGCCACGCGGACCGATGTCCCGAATGCGCGGCTGAGCGGGCTCGTATCAAGAAAACACAGAAGGCTTTCGATTCGTTGCGGAATGCCGAACCGGCACTCGGAAACCAGCACGAATTAACGACGGCAATCATGCATCGTGTACTTTCCCGCGACGAACGCGCACGGCGGCCGGTTTTGTCCCTCCCGGCGTTCATGTCAATCCGGTTGCAGCGTACAGTCCAGTTTGCCTGCATTCTGCTGGTTGCAGCTTTCTTCCTTCAGAGCATCATTGACGCGCGCCGGATGGCGGCGCTTGATGAACGACTGGCGCAGGTTCGGCCTCCCGCTGCGAGGAGAGAAGTCCTGCCACCGCAATCGGTAGCCGAAGCGAAAGAGATGTTTCATGCACTTTCAGCTGGCATCGGCCCGTTTGGTGGTAACCTCCGGATCGGTCCACTGCAACAGGCAACCCTTATGGACCGCCTCAAGAATAAATACCCTGCGCTCTTCACCGTCACGGTGGATGATGGCCTCGATGAGCGCGAGCGTGCCATCCTCGCGACGGAGGGACGCGCATTTCTCAACGAAGTAGAACTTTTGGTCAGGCTAGGAGAAACCTCCCATGAACACTAGATTCCGTGGTATCACGACAGCTGCACTCGCCCTCCTCCTGTCGGGCTGTCTGGATGACGAATACAAAGTGACTACGGTGATTTCCACCGACGGGACCTGCGAGCGCGTTATTACGGTGGGACGTGAAAAGAAAACACTTCCGAACGGCGCCTTTCCGGTCCCGACGGATTCCACGTGGCAATGCGAATGGACGCTGGCAAAGAAGGTCGATAGCACGAGCAAGAAAGCTGACAACGTTTACACTGCGAGGAAGCGTTTCGCGGATTTCGATGCCCTCGCGCGGGAGTACCCGGTTCAGCATGACTCAACAAGGTTCTCCATCTCCGTGAAGGTGCAGAAGAGATTCCGGTGGTTCTACAGCTACTACGACTATACCGAAACGTATGCCCGCTTCGACCCATTGCATGTTCCCGTGCAGCCCTCGGCATTCATGACTGAGGAGGAACTCCGGCAGTTCATGTCGAGCGAGGTGCCCGACAGCACGCTCGAAACGAAATGGAACCGGTGGGAACAACAGAACATGATGGAATGGGCATTCGGGCTACTGGTTGATGCGGTACGCAGACGAAATGATCCCGGATTACCCGTGAGCCTCTTTGAGCAGAACAAGGATCGCCTCATAGCCCTGTTCGCAGACGACACGACGAAAGGGAGCCAGCATCAGGACTTCGCTGACAAAACTGTGAGCGATATGGCCGGGTTGCTCCACCTCAGCGCTGATGCCGTCCGTTTGCTTGTGCCGGATCTGGATTCTATCAAAAGCCAGGCGCTGAAGAGGATGGAGACCACCGACAAGGCAAAGGGGAGTTATACGAACAGCGTCGTCATGCCGGGCGTCATCATCGCCACCAATGCCGGGGAGGTGCGTGGTACGACAGTCGTCTGGCGGTTCACTCACGAACATCTCGC
>Ga0182011_10000844_pt1 | contig 26779 bp, 22 predicted proteins | sample 711E1DmetaG_FD_120481 | JGI IMG/M metagenome (GOLD analysis project Ga0182011, IMG submission 120481) | Permafrost microbial communities from Stordalen Mire, Sweden - 711E1D metaG | ecosystem: Environmental > Terrestrial > Soil > Wetlands > Permafrost | place: Sweden: Stordalen | collected...
GAATATCATCGTCCGAGGAATATCCCAGCGCACGAAGTAACGTTGTAACCGGAAACTTCTTCTTCCTATCGATGTACGCATACATCACATTATTAATATCGGTTGCAAATTCCACCCATGATCCGCGGAATGGAATTATCCGCGCTGAATACATCATCGTACCGTTTGGGTGAACCGACTCACCAAAGAACACGCCCGGTGACCGGTGCAGCTGACTCACGACTACGCGTTCTGCACCATTGATGATGAACGTGCCGCGGTGCGTCATGGCAGGAAGATTTCCCAGATAGACTTCCTGTTCAATGGTATCAACAAAATCTTTTCCGCCTTCTTTCTTGGCGGATAATCGCAATTTTGCTTTCAACGGCACAGCAAATGTTAAACCGCGCTCCTGACATTCGACGACGGAATACTTCGGCTTCTCGACGTAATATTCCGAGAACTCGAGAAGGAAATTTTCGCGTGCGTCCGTGATAGGAAAATTCATTTCAAACACTTGCTGCAAACCAAGTTTTTTCCTGCGATGCGGAGGTGTATCGGCTTGGAGGAAATTATTGAACGAATCGATTTGGACGTTCAGTAAGTCAGGAGTTTCAATGACTGACGGGATGCGTGCAAACGAAACACGTTCTTTGGAACCGCTGGATTGGCTTTTCAACGTAACCGCTCCTTGATAATAGGAAGATGTTCAATTTCAACCGTTTTGGTTGAATAATAAATTTTAGTAAAAACAAACATTTATCAAGCGATCGCCGAATGCTGTTCTATATACAGCATAAGCCGAGAGTTCTTGAACCCGATTTCTCAGGAGAACCATCGGCTTAGCGACCTATGCATCCTTTACGATCATAACAGACTTTTCATAACGATAGTTCGCACCTGCACGCCAATCTTACTTATTTATGATGGCAGGCAGAAAGGATTTGCTGCTTTTTTTACTTCAACTCGACCGTAGCGCCTGCTTCTTCGAGTTCTTTTTTCAGTTTTTCAGCATCGTCTTTCGAAAGGCTTTCTTTTACTGTTTTCGGCGCACCATCGACGAGGTCTTTGGCTTCTTTTAATCCAAGACCGGTTGCAGCACGCACAACCTTAATGACGTTGATCTTCTGTGCACCAGCGCTCTTCAATTCGACATTGAATTCCGTTTTTTCTTCCACGACTGCTGCTGGCGCAGCGGCGGCAGATACTGCACCCATCATCATCGGGGCGGCGGCGGTGACACCGAATTTCTCTTCGAGCGCCTTCTTCAATTCAACGGCTTCGAGGAGTGTAAGCTTTTCAATTTTCTCTACGATTTCAGCAACGACTGACATTGTAATTCTCCTTTAAATAATAGTTTTCAAATTCTTAATTAAGCTGCCTTCTTCTTCTCAATGGCATCAACAACATAGACGAGGTCGCGTGCAACTGCACCGACCGCTCCGGCGATACCTGAGGCTGGGGCATTCAAGCTTCCGAGAACGGAAGCGATGAGTTCCTTGCGCGTTGGCATATTGGCAAGCTGTTCCAGCTTTGCGGCTTCATAGATTTGCTTTTCGACAACGGCAATTTTGAGTTTTAACTTTCCTGTTTTCTCGGAAAATTTCTTGATAATTTTCGCCGGTGCCGACGGATCATCGTAAGAATACGCGATACCGGTAGGCCCAATGAGTTTATCAAACACACGATCATAACCTTTCAATTGCTCAAGTGCCTTGCGTGCAAGTGTATTTTTCACAACATTATACTCGACACTCAATTTCCTAAATTCGCGGCGCAATTCTGTTTCTTCCGCAACCGTCAGTTTGGAAAAATCCGTGAAGTACATTGCTACGGCACGCGCAGCTCTCTCTGCAACTTCCGCGATGATCGTCTCTTTTTCACTGCGTTTCATATTTATCCTTTACAATAGTTCCTCTGTTGAATGAGAAGCCCCCCGCTATGCGGAGGCATCCAACATCACAAGCGAACTTGAGTGCGTAATTTCTTTTATCCCTGCGCTCCGGCTTCAGCACGGTCGATATGCACGCCGGGTCCCATAGTCGTGGAAATGGCGATACTCTTTACATATTGACCTTTTGCTGTTGCAGGTTTCAAGCGCATGATGGTGGTAAGGAACAATTGAATGTTCTCTACTAATTTTTCTTTTTCAAAATTTGCTTTGCCGATAGTGGCATGGACAATGCCTGCCTTCTCGACACGGAATTCAATCTTGCCGGCTTTTACTTCCTTCACCGCTTTCGCGACGTCAGCAGTAACGGTACCGCTTTTGGGATTCGGCATCAGGCCGCGTGGACCGAGAATTTTTCCGAGTTTTCCCAGATCGCCCATGACATCGGGGGAGGCAATAATTACATCAACATCCGCCCATCCCTGCTGAATTTTTTCCAAATAGTCTTTATATCCTACGTGGTCGGCGCCTGCTGCTCTGGCTTCTTCATCCTTGGGCGATTTGGCAATCACCAAGACACGGACCGCCTTGCCAATGCCGTGCGGTAATGCAACCGTACCGCGAAGTGCCTGGTCTGCCTTTTTGGGATCGAGGCCGAGTCGAATAGCAATATCAACCGCTTCAGAAAATTTTGCGGAAGCGGTCTCTTTGACTAATCCTACTGCGTCAGCAATAGAATAATTTTTAGGCTGAACTTTTGTTGCGACAGCTCTGAATCGTTTACTGTGTTGTTTCATTGTTTGAACTCCATCTCCGACAGACTTAGTCTTCGACCGTAATGCCCATACTGCGGGCAGTACCGGCTATCATGCTCATTGCCGAATCAATATTTGCCGCATTCAAGTCTGGCATTTTTAATTCTGCAATTTCGCGAACTTGTTTCTTTGTTACCTTGCCGATTTTTGTGCGGTTCGGCTCGCCGGAACCTTTTTCCAATTTTGTGGCTCGCAGCAGTAATGTTGCTGCAGGCGGGGTCTTCGTAATAAAGGTGAAGGATTTATCGCTGAATACTGTGATAACCACAGGAATAATAAGTCCCTGCTGTTCTTTTGTCCTGGCGTTGAATTGCTTGCAGAACTCCATAATATTCACGCCCTTTTGACCGAGAGCGGGACCCACGGGCGGCGCAGGATTCGCCTGTCCGGCAGGGATTTGAAGTTTGATAAAGCCTGTAATTTTTTTTGCCATGCTCAATGCCTTACATTATGAATTCTAAAAACAATCTGATTATTTTTCTATTTCTACTTGTGAAAAATCAAGTTCAATCGGTGTCTTGCGTCCGAAAATACTTACCATCACTTTTACTTTGAGCTTTTCCGGATTCACTTCTTGAACAAATCCATTGAAATTGTTAAACGGCCCTTCGGTTACCTTCACCGGTTCACCGACATGGAACGGGACGTCGAGAAGCTGCGTCTCTTCCTTTTGTTCCATTTTACCGATAAGTCGTCGTACTTCTTCCGGCTGTAACGGCGCCGGATTGTTTTTATCCGGTACAAATCCCATGACGGATGGTGCTTCAAGAATAAGATGTGATGATTCTTTATCAAGAACAGCTTCTACCAATATGTATCCCGGAAAAAAGTTCTTTAACCTCGATTTCTTTTTCCCATCTTTAATCTCGAATACTTTTTCTGAAGGAATCAGAACACTTGAAATTTTTTCCTGCAGCCCGATTCGTGCAATTTCGGTTTCTAAGTATGTCTTAACCTTTGCTTCGTGCCCGGAATACGTTCGTAATACATACCAGCGCTTATCCAAAGTTCATCCCCCGAAATTAAAGAATTGCTTTGAGAATTTCGCTCACCGCAAAATCCACAACCCAAGCAAAAACCGCTATGATCAACGTGACAAGGATGACTATTTTTGTTGACTCTGTAAGTTCTTCACGCGAAGGCCAAGTCACCTTGTCCATCTCTTTCGCGACATCAGTGAAAAAATTGATAATTTTATCTTTCATCGCTCAATTTCTCTTTCTTGTTTTGAGTGACCGTGCACGTCAGGAGGGAGTCGAACCCCCAACCTGCGGTTTTGGAGACCGCTGCTCTGCCAATTGAGCTACTGACGTATCATCTTTTTGCTCTATTTGCAGGCGGTGAGACCGCTGCCCAACTAAATAAAGTACTCTCGTGCTAACAAAACTTGAGTATGACTCAGAACTAAAAAAAATGTTACTTCGTTTCTTTATGCGGCGTCCGCTTTTTGCACCAGGGGCAGTACTTCTTGTACTCAACCCTTCCGGTTTGTTTTTTCTTATTCTTTGTAGTAGAATAATTGCGCCGCTTGCAATCTGAACACTCTAACGTAATGATGTCTCGCATATAGGTTCCTTCATCTTCTTCTAACTCATTCGAACTTGCGATCCCGCCTCGCGGGATGACCGGCTCGTTCATGCTCGAGCTTGCGATCGGGATTGAACCGATGACCTCTTCCTTACCAAGGAAGTGCTCTACCAACTGAGCTACGCAAGCGCTCAGATTTTTTTTTGAGCGGGCCGCTTTTCTTAGGGCATCGCTCAAAAATATTTTCTTTTTGAGCGGGAGACGGGACTCGAACCCGCGACCAACAGCTTGGAAGGCTGTGACTCTACCAACTGAGTTACTCCCGCATGCATTCCATTCCGTCTTATTATAAAGAACTTGTCTGTAGTCTCTGAACTACGTATTCCATCCCGCAAAAAAAAGTGGGCAGGGGAGGATTCGAACCTTCGAAGGCATGAGCCGTCAGATTTACAGTCTGATGCGTTTGACCGCTTCGCTACCTGCCCGACAACTCTGCTCAATAATACGACTCCTCTTCTCGAAGCGAATCATCATCTTCACCAGTTTTCAACGAGCTGGCGATCGGATTTGGACCGATGACCTGCTGATTACAAATCAGCTGCTCTACCAGCTGAGCTACGCCAGCATACAAACGCTGGAAGCATAACCTATCCCCCAGCGATTTTTCAAAACATCAACCGCAGTATATCCTTCACATCGGTAATACTGGTGATTCGCCCGGTGCGCTTAATTGCCGAACTATAAATATAGAAAAAATTAGCATATAGTCAACGGTAATTCTGAAAATATATTTGATATTTCAGAATTTCTATCTCACCAACTTGATTATTTTTATAATCAATTGAATCTTGGGGAGTGATCGAACCACTGATAATTTGGGAACTTGTGAGAACGCAAAATTTATGAAGAGCATAGAATGACCAATCGGCAAGCTTATCAAACAAAGCGACTATTCCAAAATTACTCTGCGTTATTTACAAAAACCGCTTATAAGTCACGGCAAATAAGGGAAAATTGCAATTAATTTTAAACATTAAAATTCACAAAAAAAGCATCCAATCCAATAAATGGACTGGATGCTTTTTCCTGCGAGATTCCCATCCCGATGAACAGTATCCTGTAATAAATCATTTCATCGCAGGATTCGGAATTGTTCCCCTCAAAAAAAGAATAAGGACAACATAAAACAATAATAACTATTTCATCAGAATCATTTTCTTCGTCGCTGTAAACGATCCTGATTGCATCTTGCAGAAATAAATTCCGCTGCCTGCATTTATTGCATTCCATGTTGCAAGATACGAACCCGCTTGTTTCACCTCGTTCACCAACGAGGCAACTTCGCGCCCCAAAACATCATAAATTTTAATCGACACAAAGCCAGCCTTACTTATTTCGAATGTAAAGTTGGTAGTCGGATTAAATGGATTAGGATAATTTTGAAGCAGTTGATATGCTGTAGGTATTTCCTGGGAACGAGATTGCACACTCGTCGCTATGGGTATTCCCCACCACATAAGTGAACCAACTGGTTGACCGGCAGATGCTGCGGTATAGATCGACGCACTTGTTGGATATTTGCAATCAAGTGTATCTGTGAGATAAACATAACTGACGCGGTCCATATCAGGGGCTGCTGTGTTATTCACTTTGGTTTTATTTGCACCACTTGGAGATCTGTAGTAAGTCATCGTGGCGGTCATCAATGCAGGAACCTTGTTCACATCCGCTGTTGTTTGCAGGAAGGCATTAACTGAATCTGCGCCTATTTTCGCACTAATGTGCCATGGTAATGGAGATGGCAATGTTAGGGCTGGACTTGCACCTGCGTTTGCCCACCAAGTAGCAAGAGTTGGTGTAATGCGATAATAATTATTCTTAATTGTCCAAGTTGTTGTTACAGCTTGTCCAACTGTGTCGGGTTTAGCATTCAGTATCGTCATTCTAGCGTGTCCGTACGCATCATTCTCTTTATTATCTCCCATCTCGGCTTGACGCACAACATCCGTATCGTTTCCATATGCCCAAGGATTAACAAATAAATTATTTGTTATGTTAAATTGTCCTTGCGTGTAGCCAAAAGACAATAATCCATGAAATGATGCTGAATTGACGCAAGTATTATGGTCAAACTTCAAGTATTTTATTGGCGCAGTGCTGCTATAGTGGCGAATAATACGATCTTGATTATTGATAAACGTATTGTTTACAACAATCAACGAGTCAACCGATCCATTGCGGCAATCAATTGCCCTTCCGTTGCCGAGATCAGAAAACAAGCGAGACCCCATATTTGCAAATATTGAGTTTGTCACTTTCACGGTTTGTGGAGCACTATTGAGACGAAGCACACCTTGACCGCAATTTGTTATAATACAACTATCGATTGTAATATTACATCCAGCTGCAGTTGTAAGGAGTATTTCTTCAAATATCGTACCAAGCGCTGATGGAGTTACTGTTTCATCATATCCGCTAATTTCAAGATTCGACAATGAAACATTGCCTGCTATTTTTACTAAATTTGAAACCTGAGTGCCTGAGGAGCCCAATTTTAAAAAAATTGTTGCCTTATATCCTGAACTGTACGCCGATCGCATCCTTAATGTCCAGCCGACATTATTGATATATGAATTTGCATAATATAATCCGTTGCGGGCCAGTACGTATACTGTGTTGTCGGTGGTGCCACGGCCCACTGAATCAGAAGCGATGAATTCATTTAAATATTGACCTGCTCCTGTTGGCACATTGATAATGCGGTCAGCACTAAAACTGTGAGCTGGCAATAAACAAAGAATCGCAATGACAATAAAACCATAGAATAATTGTTTCATTGTAACATCCTCCAGATATTGATTAATGAATGATTGATTTATAAAGCTACTTGTACTCCTAAATCTGCCGTTAAACCATAATTTTCACTATGATACGGAAGTGTCCAGCCGTTAATTCTATTCTTTACAGAAGTACTTTCATCAACATTTGTTAAATTGTTTATATTGAGCATCAAGGCGATTTTACTGGTAAATTGTTGTTTAAGTGACAGATCCCACCTATTTAAAGTATTGGTGACGATGTCAGTTCTTCCATCAGCCGAGTAGCTGCTTGTATATTCACTCTGGAAAAAGAGAGAAATACGCACAGAAAAACCTCCGATATCATAACCAAGTGCTGCATTGCCAAAGAATTCTGGTTGTCCTTCCAATTTTTGTTTTGAATCAAAATATCTAGGAACCGGGCTTGATGAATAACTCGTATCACCTCTAAAAATTGACATTTGCCGTACTGTATCATCATTCAAAAACGCCCGGATATAGGTTTCTGACCGAATAAGTGAAAAGTTATATGATAAAACAAAATTCTTCAAGAAACCCGGAAGAAATCCCGTGTTCATTTGATGAGTGATTTCGAGACCCCACACATGAGTAGGTTTTGAAGAACTATATGGATAGTAGAGATAGTAGGATTGAGTTTGGTTGAATGGATCTTTCCATTTTATTCCCACACTATCAAGATACTTTTGTCCATTTTGTGTGATGGCGCCATCTACCTGCATTTGAGTTGCATAATGAAACATATCTTGAATGTTTTTATAAAAAGCAGAGATAGTAAACAATCCTATTGTATTGCCAAAAAAGGATGCATTCATTTCATAATTCCATGCTTTTGCGTCAGGAAGATTTGGATCACCAACGACCATCGATGTCCCATACTGTCCTGGAACGCCCTTAGGCAAAGCTGTGCCTGAATTTCTTGCGATCATTTGTTCCAATCTAAAGTTGAAATCGGGCCTTGCTAATGCCCTATAGGCGGCAGTACGCATATTCATGAAATCGAAGATCTTCATAGTCAACTGTGCATTCGGGAGCCAAATAGTTTCTGTGTGTGTGGCAGTTGTATCTCTTAAAATACCGGAAACAGTAGGATACCCTGTGAGTGCTGTTTTTGAATACATGGAAGCGTAGTCATTATTTTCAGATTCGACTCTAACGCCAGCGATGAAAGTTATGTCTTGTCCGAAATTCAAAGTATTCATGAGATAACCGGCTGAAACTCGTTCTTCAATATTATACCCTTGAGCACCTACCTCATCATCCGGTGTATATTCGCGTATTGGACCGTTAACTCCATTTTTATTGATGTCGTACCATGAACGTAAATCTTCATCGCTGATCATGGGATAGAGCCGATATTTATCATAAAGATTCCGTTCCTGCGCGGGATCATCTAGAAAATAAGAAAGGAGCACTTTACTGCTTTGTTGGATATTATATTGTCCAAAATGTGTTCCAAAATTCTTTGGCCCTGTTGGTGTACTTAAATATGCTCCAGCGATCTCATAATTCGCAGTCAATTGATTATCATCTTTTGATCGAATCTTGTCCCTATATTTTCCTCCAAACTTTATTTCACCAGACATTGAATTTCCAATCGTATATTGCTCAGCTAAATCAAGATGTGCAGTCTTTTCTTTATCAAGATTTGCTTCTTGGCGGTAATATGCCCAAACGAGATATGCCTTTTGAAAATTATTTAGAGCATAATTGATGTACGTTTCTGCCGGCCCTTTTGGATATTGTCCAGGGATATTAGCCATTCCTGAAGTGGCAACACCTCCGGAGCTTTCACTTGGTTCAAAGAAATCTGTATAAAAGTCGTATGGAAAATCAGATTTGGATTGAGAGAAAGAAACTCCCCAATCTACGGACAAACCGAGCAGATGATTTTTTCCATTAATAGAGCTGTTAAAATTTGAAATTTCTTGCTCCTGATCTCTAATGAAATACAGAGGACCGAGGCTTGCATCAGTTGGGTAATTTCTATTATAAGTAATAAAGTCTCGATTAGTTTTATTATAGATGTTGCTAATTTTTATGGATCCATTATCTGGAGTATTTATATCGAAAATAACGCTGCCCCCGCCTCTTTTTCTCAATTCGTGAACATACTGCAATGTTAAATTTGTCAAAGTGTAATCAGTGTAATTGTTCGGCGTAAAATCGTATGTTAAATCAGTGCTTTCACTGCTTCTATCTCTCTGTTCAAGGTTGCCGGATATTTGCACACCGAGCACATCATCGAAAAATCGTTCTCCGTACTTTGCAGAAAAATCATATTGATTCAATGTTCTATTGAGTTTCTCATAAGCACCTTTTGCATTTACTTGGATGAATCGTTCTTGTGGTGCATTTTGTGTCACGAGGTTTACTGATCCTGCAATGGCATCTGCATCTTTATCCGGTGTTAATGCTTTATAGAGTTCTATACCTGCTAACGAACCTTGAGACATCATGCTCAGGTCAACACCTCTGGTATCGGCTTCGGTTGATGGTATTTTGACACCATCGATGGTAACATTGCTGAACCCGGCACTCATACCTCGCAGAACAATTTGAGTCGCTTCGCCGCCTGATCGTTGTAATGCCACCCCCGATAAACGCCCTATGGCTTCTGCGGCATTTGCATCCGGCAATTCTTTAATCTTGTCTGTTGAAACAACATCAACCATTGTTTTCGCAGCAAGCTGTTGATTAATAGCCGCTTGTTGACCACGTACTTGTCCGGTCACAACAACTTCTTCACCTTCGATCACAGCCGGCTTTAATTGGAATCTTCTTGATGTATTCTTCACCGTGGAAAAATCTATTTTTCTGACCAATGGTTCATAACCTACACATGAAATTCTTACATCAAAGGCACGTTCAGGAATTCCAAAAACGAGAAACTTGCCATCAATGTCCGTCGCTGCACCTAAGGATGTGCCTTGTATCGTCACGCTTACTCCAATCAACGGTTCATCATTAGTAGCATCCGTTACAGTGCCTTTTAACGTTGCTTGTCCAAATGCGATTATCGGGACAAAGACGATAAAAAACAGAATTCTATTCAAAGAGTATAATACGGGCATAGGCACCACTCCTTACTATAAATTAATCGCGAATAATAGATTTTAAAAGATAGGATTGACAACGCATTCTTTTTTCTTTTGGTGAATAACACACCTCTTGAAACATCTAAAAATACTTCTACTGCAATATCATGGAAATATCGCTCTGGTAAAAAATCAAGCGATCTGAACACACCATCACAATTTTTAAGTATTTCGAAAACGTTAAAGAATAAAGAAAATGTATCTGAGTGAATAAAGCCGATCGAAGGAACGGTGCCTTCATCAATATGCAATTAAGAATTGCAATTTTAATTCATCAACAACCTCGCTGCCAATATTGTAAGTTTTAATATCTTTGTCAAGCTATTATTAAAATAAATGTATTATTGTCTCCGTTTCATCAGCCAATTCGCGTTAAGGTTCCCTGGCTCAATATATAAAACCCAAGCAAGAGCCTTTTTCGCCTCATCGACTCTTCCTTTTTTGAACAGCCAATCGGCTTCACGCAGAAGCATAGTGATATGATACTGCTCAAAATCCTTTTCGACGGGCATTTTCTTATCCCAAATTATAAAAGGGGCCATAGCAGTTTTATAATACGTTGTGTCTTCCTTTTTTGAAAGACGTAAAAAAAGGCCGGCAGGTGTGCGCCGATATTCCGAAGAGAACTCCTGATCTATCCGCGCATCTATAAATACCGGGTGATCAAGTAGCGATTGTTCAACTATCTCTGATAGCAGATTTTTCCAATGCGACTGAATGACAATAAAATTAAACGGTTCATCTTGTTCAAACTTGTTCAATTCTCTTAAGAAAAGATTTACGCTTGGACGAATTCGCTCCATCAGCCACGGTGCATTGTGCTCAAGCTCCAGAAAATACCAGGAACGATTCTGAAGCAGACTATTATCGACAACGGTTACATCACCCCGATCATGGCGTATGAATTGATAATACAAAGACGGCGAAATAAAATAATCCCACTGCGAAGCAATCACAATTGCGTTGGGTTCAAAGTCGGAAAATGCTTTCTCGACAAACTGCTGCGGAATTTTATTTCCTGTTTCATCGGCCTTTTCCCAATTATGAATAATTTGAATAACAGGAAGAGCGCAGAGCATTGCCGCGATCGTAATTATTACCCAAGCGTGGCGGTTCGCTGCCCATTCCATAATTCCGTAGATGCCGTAGGAGACGATGAAACCGATCGTAATGTACGAAAGCAGGAAATATGAATCGATATCAAAGATGTCGTAATTGACAGCGTAGAGTATCGTCGCGCCGAACAACAATACAAGAAATATTACGAGCCGATGCGATTGTTTCAACAATTCCAGGAAACCTGCAATGATACAAACCAGGACCATAAAATTAAATTCTGATGTGAAGTTACTGAGATAATAATTCATTTGTTTCTGCACGACACTCCAGCCGGAAAACATCCATACACGAAATTGTTTGCCGCTGACGTGCCAGAAAAAACGTTCCAGTGTCGCCGGATGGCCCCAATCAAGCAAAGGATGGCATGATGAACGAATCGGTAAATACAAATAGACTGAGAGACCAAGAATAAAAAATGGCGCAATCTTGAAAATCCGAAGAAATGATTCTTTTCGGAACCCGAATGTTTGAAAATAGAACCATAAAAATCCTGGAGCTAATAAAATTGTTGTCATATGGTTCGAGAAACTCAAGCCCAAAATAAAGGCAAAGAGAATCAACGTGCGCGGGATGAAACGCGGTTCCGTACGTTGTTCTTCCAATCCGCCGATAAACATCCATATCGAAAGAAGAACCAGAACAAGGTGAAGCGCGTAAACTTCAACAGCCGTTGATTGAGACCAGAATGTTGTCGAGAACCCGAGAATGAAACTTGAAATAATTAACGCAAGAAAAAAACGATGTTCATGTACCTCCTTTCGTTTTCGGTTTCTTGGCTGGAATACCGTAACCGCGCGGCGAATCGCAAGAGTTGTTTTAAAAAACACTCCAACAGCAAGGGCCGTAAGGAATGCTGTGAACAAATTCAATCTTATTATTTCTTCCATCGCTGAAGGAATCATAATCCAGCAGCGTCCCAGCAGTGTAAAAAGAGGATATCCGGTCGGATGCGCAATTCCAAGTGTACAAACGACAGTAGCAAGCTCACCTGAATCCGTGAATCCAACCGAACGGCACATAGTTGTAAGATAGACACAAAAAGAAATTGCTATGATCAAAAAACTCATAACATTTTCATTCCAGAAAAGCGGGGCAAGCTTCTTCATCATTTCATAGCTGCTTTTTTTATCTATTCGATGGATGTAATTGAAGTGCGTATTGATTTCTTGAAATAGAAAATACAGAAAAACAGAGAGAATTGCAGTACATGACAGCATAGCATACTCCATCACTTTTTTTATAACCAAGAAATTCCAATTGCTCTTTCGGTACGGTTTTTCTATATTACTCCGCAATTTCAAACATGTCCACTATCAAGAACCAGCACAAGATGATTTGAGATATCGTTGTATTAAAACAACGAACGAATTTGCAGAACAAGACCATTAGTCTATCGCCAACCTTATCCGGTTAATGATATTACAAATGCGGATGTTGGTGACAACCACAGATTCATTTTTCATTTTCATAGGAGATGGTATGACCACCAAGACCGGTGTATCTCTTATTCTGGCTTCAATGCTCACTGCCCTGCATCTCATTTGTATCGAACTATCGTTCGGACAAACCACGGCTGTTCCGTTTCTTCTTATCAGTTCTTCACCAGAATCGAATGGTCAAGGTACGGCATCTGTTTCAAGGCAAACGGATGATCCCTTTGTTGTAAATTTTAATCCGGCTCATCTTGGTGGAATGCAAAACAATTTTTCGGTTTCGTTCTATCCAACAAAAACAAATTGGCTGCCTGGATTAGGATTAAAGGACCTCACATATAATTCTTACGTTTTTTGTGGTAAAACAAATTTAAAAGAGTATGTATCTGTCCCATTATCGATTGGCATCGCTTATTCCCGTGTTGATCTGAACCTTGGAACATTCAATCGAACTTCGGCCGCTGGACCTGACGTCATCGGCATTTTTAATGGTGAAGAACATAACGATGCAATGAGCTTGGGTGTTGGATGGGACATTGGAATAAAATTGGCGATGGGTATAACCTTCAGAAGAATAGTATCCAATCTTGAAGGAGGTGTAAATGCTTCGGCGTGGTCGCGTGATTATGGACTGCTTATGAATGTTCCAATAGCAGAATTGATCACCAAGAAACCAGAACTCATAGCCGGTATTGCACCACTATTTGATTTTTCCTTTGGTACAGCTCTTACCAACATGGATGGTACAATATCATATTTTGATAAAGCACAAGCTGATCCACTCCCTCGAAACATCTCAATTGGTACTTCAATAGTACTAGGACTCAACCTTATTAAAATAGACAGTAAAATAATTACTTTTTCTTGGTCCCGGCAGGCAGATAATATACTCGTCGGGAGAAATCAGGATGGAAGCTCTTACTATCGAGGTATTTTCGGTGACCTGAGTTTTGGTAAGAACATTATTCAAGGTAAGTGGACAGACGCAGTTAAAATTTCTCAGGGATGGCAAATTGGTTTAGGCGAGTTCATTTATATCAGACAAGGATCATATCAAGGAGGCGGATTTAATTATATAAAAACAGATGGTTTGGGAATATCAACTTCTGGATTATTTAAATTCTTGTCACTAGGAGCAGAAGGCAATACTTTCATTAATCAATTATCAGATCATTTTGACCTGCACTATGACCAAAGCAATTATGATACAAATGAATTAGACTCCCCGTCGAATTCTACAAAATTTTCATCTTTGAGTTTATTTATAAAATTTTAGATTTTGTTTTTGCAATGAATCAAAGAAATAAATATTCCAACAATTTCTTACCCGGTTGGGTCATTTGTGACAGACAGGAATTGTTTACCGGTGTTCTTGCTGGGCGGGCATCTGTTTTTAATTTTAAGCTCTGTTATTTTTATTCTTCTATATTAGTCAAAGGGGGTTGCAATGAAAGATAGACTTATTCTCTCCTTTTTAATTTTCGTTCTATGGACCGCTGCAGGTAATAGTCAAACTTGGATAGACAGTGTACGTACAATTTACTCTTCTTCTTCAAGATTACATCATCCAGCATTTATGAAACTTATTCTTCCTTATTACTACTACGCGAGTATGGCAACATTTATAATAGCAGAAGATTCCGGATCTGTCACTCTTTTCAAAGCAACCAGCCTCAATGCATATGGATCAAGTATTCCTTTATTCCAGACAATCCTTACTCGATCTGCCGCGGTTGGAAAGATACAATTCATTGGATTGTACAATAATCAGAATAATATATCCCAGCTATTCCTTTTTTGGGAAGAAGGATCGGGTTCAGAACAACGTATCATGTATTCTTATTGTCAACAAGATAGCAATTGGGAAACTCCTCAATATTTATCTCCTTCGTTCAATAGACAACAAGAGCTTGTCAGTGCACAAACCAATATTTCTTCTTATCCTTCACAATATTCGTTTGCAATAGGGTGGAATGAACAAGACTCCCTCACACTTGTAAATTTCTTATCCGATTCTATTATATCGAAAATCCGCATTGCGACCAATGCTTACGAAGACTCTGTTCACCCGGCCTTGAATGACGGAATGATCGCATGGGAAACGCATAATTCATCTTCGATGCTTCGATACGCAACATTCAATTCTGCGGATTCGATTATTTCAATTGATACCGTCACTGGCAGTCAAAATGCTTCACACCCGGTTTTCTTGTCAGCCCTTTATTGGAGTTATCCACTACAATCACTTTGCTGGATGAAGACTTCCAACGGAATTGGAAATATCATTGGTTCGAGCTATAATGAGAATCCATCTCCCCGATGGGAGACACCTACTGCCGTTACCAATGATAGTACTGGAATAAACGTACCAATCTTTGTTTCTTTCTCACCAGTTGTCACGAAATCGATTCGATCGTCTTATTTCTATTTTGATTATCTCGTTTATCTTCGATCCTTGAATGACTCGAATGCATTCGTACGATATAATTATAGTAGTTACAACCAACGGCGGGAATTTTGGACTGCGAATACTATTGATGGAATTGACGTCCGATCTGACGGTCTTGTTCAATCGGTTTGGATAGAGAAGGATTCAAGTTCATATTCTCTTCGTTATCATATCGGACAGTCATCCTTTGGTGCTGTAGACGACAGCCCGCTTCTTCCCAGCACTATTACTCTTGATCAAAATTATCCCAATCCGTTTAATCCAACCACCACTATTCAATATTCTCTTTCATCTTCAGGATTGGTAACGTTGGAACTCTTTGACATACTTGGAAGAAAAATAATCACTCTTCTCAATAGCAAACAATCCAGCGGTTCGCATCAGGTGCATTGGGATGCAAATGGAATTCCCAGTGGCACATATTTCTACAGACTCAAATATAATACTACGATACTTGCTAAAAAGATGCTACTCATTCGATAGCAGCCATTATTCCTTCGTATCAAAAAAAGGGCGCGTCAAATGACACGCCCCTGCAATATTCATTTCATCAGCAGCCGGAGGCTTCTGATTACCTTCACGCGTAAGCGTGAACCTATTTCATTAAAATCATTCTCCTTACGTCTGTCCGCGTTGGCGTCTGCATCTTGTAGAAATAAACACCGCTGGCGAACAGCGAACCATCGAATGTGACAATAAATTCCTTATTTCCTTCGGCAAGCCCGTCAAACAAAACTGCAACTTGCTTTCCTAGTAAATTATAAACAGAGAGCTTCGTGTATTCCGTCTGTGCTACTGAGAAGGAAATTTTTGTACTCGGATTGAACGGATTTGGATAGTTCTGTGCCAAACGATACGCCGAAGCAATAACAGGGGGATTTTCTTCAACAGTAGTCAGTATATCCGAAATATTCGTACTATCCAGAATCCCAATCAACTCACCTTGGGTATTGTAGATCCGGATTTCGATCGTCTTTGCACGATCCGGGATAACAAGTGTATCCTGAAGCTGAAATTCCGCTAACGGCGAAACTGGAAATGATAGTCCTTCTGAAAGAATCTGATTATTTGAATCGACAAAGGCAATACGGGCGGTTCCTTTGTGGAACACGCCGTAAAAAGCTGATAAGGTTTGTGTCGCCGGATTGTAAGACAATCTGCCGGCAACTACTCCTATGGTATTTACATCCAATACCGGACCTCTTACTTTAGCAGCCCACCAGTTTTCTATAAATGTATATCTTTCATTTGACGCAAGGTTAACGACCGGAGCTTTCACTTCGACTTCTACATAAACTGGATTGGCTCCACTCACATAGACTGTTATACGGGCACTGTCCGGATATTGTGCACCTTCAAAAATATCGAAAGTTTTTGCATAGACAATACTGTCTAAGAGATCAGCATATGCGATCCAGCCTTTATGCGGATCAGCATAAATCTTTTGACCATTAGGGTTAGTGGGAAAAAATTGAACGCCATACACTCCCGGCGCCACTTCTCCCTTCCAAGCATTACTGGGCGGGCCACTATCGGGTGAATGAATACCGCTAGGACCGAAAATACTGTTTGGATTGATCGGGAAATAAACCCAGAAATTTCCATAATCCGTTTTGCCGGGATGATTGACAATCGACTGTGTAATGGACCATATACCCCAGCTTACAGGATTTGTCCCCTTGTTGATGATGGTTTGCTCCATCTTAACCCGGCTTGTTCCAAGATATATTGTAGCCCTGCGCTCAAATTGAATGCCAGGCGCAACCCATTGTTCTACCGGACTCGTAACGAGCGTAGCTGCCGAATCGCCTGATAAGGAATCGATTTGAAAAGTATAATTACCACGATCGAGAGTGTAGGGAGGCGGCCATGCTCCCGGCCATCGGCTTTGAGGTGAAGGCCAGGTTTTATACCCTCCGACATTGTACCATTGCCCATCCTGCGACGGCGTATGTGTTTTTCCAAGTTCGGCCGGATTAATAAATATGGAAGAATCATCTCCTAAATCGTACTGCATCACACGACCCCCGATAGCCGGGACCGTAGCGAGGGTGATGAGATCGTTCTGCATAACGATTGCTTTCCATTTCGATCCCCATGATTTATAATCGGTCACAGTATCAACGGTAACCTTAGATGGCTGACCTTGCAGGAACGATGAACTAAGTAATGCCATAAGAATAATTATCTTTCGCATTCATTCTTTCATTTTACGCAATACTATTTTAACAACATCATCTTCGCCGATTTATCAAATGTTTTTCCAGCCGCCAGCGAAGAGGCTCTCACTCTATAGATATAGATTCCGCTGGACAATGGGCTGCCCTGTGAATTCGTTCCATTCCATACAACTCTCTGATACCCTGCCGATTGTGCTCCAATTATGAATGACTTTATTTCACGTCCCTGCACATCAAAAATCTTTATTTCAACAGAAGATTTTTCAGGCAATGAATATGCAATCGTTGTGCTTGGATTGAATGGATTGGGGTAATTCTGGTAAATTTGGAAATATTCCGGACCATTCTCACGATTTGCCACACTGGTGACTGTTGGTTCTATCTCTATTAATTCAATACCAGTTCCATTGACGGGATCAAGATTTCTTGAATATTTTTTTTCCGTTGCATTATTCCAATGTTCATGAACACCAAGACTAAATACATGAACACCTATGCTATCGGGATCATATTTGATTCCGGCAGGCCAATTCGTTGAATCTGCTGCTTGATGCAAATAATCGTCCACTCCATCCATTTGCACGTACGTCCCTGCACCGCGCGCCACTGTAAACTCCGATCGCAGAAAATCATATCCAACCGATTCTATGGCAACATTATCAAGCGATGCAAATACAGACGACGACCAACTATTGTTAAATGGCGCCATTTTCCATTTCAATGGAGAATCAAGTTCGTAATCTGTTCCCCATAGAGCATCCATCAGGAAAATGAGATTCTTTTTGCCCAGCAACGAATGTTCCATCATATCAACCTGAACACGGTATAAACCATATCCAGGACGTGTTATCCCCAGCTCCATTTCCCGGGGAGCTATCAGCCCGTTATGCAAGTGAGACGCATCGTCCGCTGTGTGTGAACCGAAATGATTTTTTGCAAACAATGTCATCCCGGCCCGTTTATGTCCCTTCAGCATGGGGATATTGATCAGATATTCCACAGAGTCATAAATGGTATAGAGTTTATCGCTATACCATGGATTTGTACCGAGTTTGGTAGCATCCCATACCTGATCCCTCAGAACTGTTCCATGATCGGCATAATGAATTTTTGGAATGGTACCTGCAATGACTTTTTCTCTTCCCATCGTCGAGTAGTCGTGATCGAGATAATGGACATTCGGGAATTCCGGGTGCCATTGATCATACATATGCTTATAGATATGCTTCATTGGTTCGCCGACATAAATATCGGTCTGTGCAACACCCACGACATAGACAAGCTGGCCAAGAACGGCACGGACCATTGCTGGCGAAGTCTCGGAAACACCATAATAATTATTGTTCGTCTTCGACAAACTATCCTGCATGCGTGTACTAAAATTTCCACCCCACCCGCTTGTAGCGTTTATTTTAATAAATATTTTTTCTCCAGAGGAATAGGGAACAGCTCCTTTACCGCGAGTTGTATTGTGATATTGGAACACCGACCGCCAAGCTGCACTATCACTCGTTTGTCCTGTTAAATTTTGAATGGCACTCGAGACCATGCTATCGACAACCTGCTGATTGTTATTCTTCGCCAAAAACCATCCATCGCCAATCGTACCCGGACTACAGCTTTGATTTGTAGCGCGGGGATTATGTACCCACACAACTCTTCCCGGGAAAATTCCTTTTGCCACGCCGATAGGTTGGTTTGAAATGACGGATGCGTCAACAGTGATCTGGACATCCTTATGGAGTACATCACTATCGAAGAGCAAAAACCCGCTGATTCCGAATACTGTAAACGCAGCGAGAAAAAACGCCGGATAGTACTGGATTGGTTTTTTTGACCTAAGAAAAGCAAAGCCGGATAAAGCGAGCATTCCCAGATAACCAATGAATCCGGAAGCAAGAGGCATTGCTGTTCTCACACACGGGTATGATAACCGGCTCGGTTTTGGGATTACTCGAATAAGTATCCACACCATTGCGGCTATACCGATAATAGGAAACAATAATCGCGAGAGGCCTGTGAGCCGTCCAACACCGATGAATTTTCCGGTCTTGGGGCAAAATTGCAAATATTTACGCATGAAGTTTTTCATATGTATTATTTCAGATTGTCGAATCCGCCTTCTGAAGGTATAATGAATTATTCCATTATCGTATCACTCTTGAATGATGCGTGTCCGAAACTATAATACATATAATTATCGCAATAGTCATGCGTTCTTTCTCACTCGTTCTTTCTCACTCGAACGAAGGTAACGGTCGAAATTTTATCATGTTTTTTTATATTTTTAAATCTGAAAAAATTGAAATAGGAAGCGGCCTTTCGAACCTGAGGGTTCTTTCATAGTTGTTGTTTTTTTGGCATCCATTGAGTATGTTTCCATTACGATAAGGATACACTGAATTTATGTTCAAACAAATCGGTATTGTCGGCACAGGCACAATCGGAACAGGAATCGCTCAGCTTGCCGTCCTTTCTAAAATTGATGTCCAACTGTACGATGTAAACGATACACTTTTACGGCGGTCAACTGTTCGGATCAATGCGAACTTGCGTAAAATGGTGAATCTCGGCAAGTTAACTCCAGAAGAAGTACAGGCATCGATGGAGCGAATCCGTACTCGGACAAGTCTGCCCGACCTTGGACATTGCGATTTTATTATAGAATCCGTGATAGAAGATATTCGGGTCAAGAAGGATATTTTCAAACATCTGGACGCAAACACAAAGAGCACAGCGATTCTTGCAAGTACTACCTCTTCCCTTTCCATCACTTCTATCGGTGCCAATACGAGAAATCCCGAGCGCATCGCCGGCGTGCATTTCTTCTATCCCATAGAAACGTCTTCGCTTGTTGAAGTTGTCAAAGGATTTAAAACGAATAACGAGACCGCCGAGAGAATCATTGCATTTGTCAATCTTATCGGCAAAACTCCTATTGTTGTAAAAGATACTCCGGGCTTTATCGCCAACCGTGTATCCCAACCGTTGTACAGCGAATCGCTCCGCTTGCTTGGAGAGAATGTTGCCAATGCCGAACAGATCGACCGCATCGTGAAAATAATCGGCGGCTTTCCTGCCGGTCCGTTCGAATCGATGGATCAAATGGGTATTGATGCCACGCTCGCTGAAATGCAATCCTTGTTTGAACAATCATATGGTGAACCGCGTCTTCGCCCGCATCCGATACTGAAACAGATGGTGGAATCCGGATGGCTGGGCAAGAAAACAAACAAAGGATTTTTTAGCTATGACGAAACGAATGACAAAGAATTGTAGAGTTGAGTTATTCAGCAAATGACTCATGGAGTAATAGATTGAAGACAAACAAAAAAAAGACTTCGAAGATTTCAAAAAGAGCCGCAAAAAAATCAAACGTAAACAAGAAAGGTACCGAAACATCTTTCCCCAAAGGACAATCGAAACCGGCTCCAGTTCGTATTTTCATTACCGGAGAGTCTCCCCTCGTGGAACAATATGCCGATGTATGCTCTGAACACGGATATGATGTATATATTTCATGGAATGAAATGCCTGCCCAGAAGCCTGAATTCAATAACCATGGGATCAAAATCACCAATATTATTCCAGCGAACACCTCGCTTGTCATAGAATTGACAAACATCGATATTTTTGCAAAGAAAAAGAATCTCGAACGGTTCGATTCAACATTAACGATGAGCACACCGATTATTTCCTCGTCTGTTACTGTAACGGCAACCGAACAATCTTTATGGTTATCAGGCAAGCACCGTCTTGTCGGTTTCGCCGCTCTTCCCATGCTCATCCAAAAGCCGCTGGTCGAAATCGCACCAACAGTGTACTCTCCAAAAGAAACGTTGGATGTCATCAAACTTTTTTTTCGGTCGATCGGAAAAGAAATTGAAATTGTGCAGGATCGCATTGGTATGGTACTGCCGCGCATTCTTTGCCGCATCATTAATGAATCTGCCTTCGCCATAACCGAAGATATTGCATCACCGCAAGACATTGACACGGCATTGAAACTCGGCGTCAAGTTCCCATTGGGACCATTTGAATTGGCGGAACAAATTGGATTGAAGCAGGTGTATGCCGTCCTGTCGGCGCTTCATACCGATTTGCAGGAAGAACGTTACCGAATTGCTCCGCTTCTGAAACAACTGGCAATGACACGGGTGTAGGAAAATAGTGAGTAGAAAACCACAGCGACTAACATTTCGTAAATAGAGGCATGAGATAATACCATGAAAAAGATCGGACAGATATTCATCATGGCCTTGCTGGTGCTTGGCCATTCGTTCAGCCAGCCCAAGCTTTCACTGGGTAAACCCGAAGTCGACCTCGGTATTATTTACAGCGGGATGAAAAAGCATGGCAAGATTGAACTCATGAATAGTGGCAACGATACATTGCGGATCTACTCGGTACAACCTTCGTGCGGCTGCACGACGATTAAACAGCCTAAAAATATTCTCCTTCCATTCGAATCCGATGTTGTCGAGGTGGAGTTCAATTCTAGCGGATATCATGGAAAAGTAGAAAAGCACATCAATATTACAACCAATGATCCTTTATCGGGAAATGTTTCGGTAAAATTAATTGCCGATGTGAAGGAAGAGCTTGAACCTACCAGCCATTCCACATTACTGTGGATTGGAAATATTGGACTTGGTAAAACAATCGTGCAGAGCACGACTTTAAAAAATATATCAGATCACATAATCAAAATCAAAAACCTTACGACCTCTTCCCCGGCCATCATTGTCAATTCAGAGAAGAAGACGCTTAATCCTAACGATACGCTTTATGTACAGGTGACAATCAAACCAGAGAAACTCGGTTACGGCAGCGATAATATCACTATCGAAACCGACAGCAAGAACCAGCCCCGTGTGGAAATAAGGGCATCCTACATAGGCGTGAAAGAAAATTGAAAATACATCAATCACTCCTTGAAGCATTCTTGCTCGTCGTTGCAGCTGTCGTCTTGGGTGTCGCATATACGTTTGTAACACATCAGGGATTTTTCTTTAAAACTCAACCGGTTCACTCTGCCGCGGCTTCCAATATGGAAATGATTACACTTGCGACAGCCAAGGATTTATTTGCATCAAAGAACTCGCTCTTTATCGATGCGCGGCATGAATTCGATTACCAGGCAGGACACATCCGCGGCGCCGTGAACATCCCATTAAAAATGTTTGATACACATTTTACAAGGTTGGATAAAATTTCAAAAGGCATGCTGCTGATTGTCTATTGCGATGGCGCCGAATGCAACTCGAGCATCGAATTGGCAGTAAAACTGACGGAATCAGGATTCACGAATGTAAAAGTTTTTTTCGGCGGCTGGCAGGAATGGAATTCTGCCAAACTTCCAACAGAAAAATAATCCGGTCACTTTTTCGCATTCCGGAGATCCATCCTTTCGGGAAAAGTATATTCTATGAAATCGTTTTTCTCTCATACAACTTTTATTCTTCTTGCCAGAATTTTTCTCGGCGGATTATTTGTCGCCTCAGGTTTGGAGAAAATTTTAGATGTGCAAGCATTCGCGAATTCTATACTTCAATACAAGGTTGTCGGGCAGATCCTCGCGATGTGTACCGCCACCATGCTTCCTTCTTTGGAACTTCTCTGCGGGCTGAGCTTAGTGGTAGGGCTCTATCCGCGCGGAAGCGAATTGCTTATGACCGTCATGCTTGCCGGCTTTACCGTGCTCATCGCCTCAGCTCTATTGCGCGGACTCGATATCTCGTGCGGATGTTTTTCTCAAGATCCGAATGTCAGCAAAATCGGTTTCCAAAAAATAGCAGAGAATTGCGGATTGATTGTTTTGAGTGTGTGGCTGCTCTTCGATCGAAATCAAGATATCAATCTCCTTGATATTTTCAGAAAGCAACCGGAGAGAACTTGTTAGAACGTTCATAATGGTTATAAGAGATCTTGTTCAAGAAATATTGTAGTATCCCCGCAGGGTATTTTCTCAATGGATAAACCAAGAGATGATTTTCATTTTGTGATCATGCACTATGCCCATTCTTCGTATCGATGACGATATCGTCTTGAAAATTCTAAAGCCCGAAGATGCTGATTCGCTCTTTTCTTTAGTTGACAGTAATCGTTTCTATTTACGCCGATGGCTCCCTTGGGTCGATACAAATGCGACACTCGAAAACAGCAAACACTTTATCCAGTCGACGATAGAACAGCATGAGTTGAATTTGGGCTTTCAATGCGGCATTTGGTTTCACGATACATTTGCAGGTATCATAGGATTTCAACGCATCGATTCGATGAACAGAAACGTTGAAATTGGCTACTGGCTTGGTGAAAAATTTCAAGGGCATGGTATTATGACAAAAGCGTGTCGTACTCTTGTGGATTATGCTTTCTATGAATACCAGCTTCATCGCGTTCAAATTCGCTGTGCGACGGGCAACACGAAGAGTAATGCAATCATTGAGCGTCTCGGTTTCATCAAAGAAGGAAAGACGCGCCAGGCAGAGTTCCTCTACGATCTCTATGTTGATTTGTATATTTACGGTATGACAGCAGACGAATGGAAAGCGCGCTATGGAGAGACATCGAACAAGATGGAATGGGTACTATAATATTTTGCCATGACTTAAATGGGAATTTATGGATTTCAAGATTGGCGCGTCTGAAAAGGAATATAAAGATTCTTGTATTATTCATGGAACATCAGAGACCCGTAAATCGGATTCATCGAAATACTCCTTTTTCCTCACCAGAAGACACTTGTTGGTTGTACTTCCTTTTTATCAAATCATTTTCTTATCTTGCGATGGATAATTACAAACGGTTCCATTCATTTTTTCATCGAGGTCAGCATGAGATTTTCAATTAATTTTCTTTTTCACCTCATTGGTTTTGGCTTGGTTTTTACAGCGCTCCTTGGCGGATGGATTATTGAAAGAAGAATTCGTGCGGAAAAGAATTGGGACCAAAAAATTTTTATCGGAAAAATCGGCCGCCGGTTCGGTTTGCTTTCACCCATCGCCTCAGTCGTCATGCTGCTGACAGGTATCGTGAATATCTTTAATCTCTACAACGGCAATATCAACCTCTGGTACACCGAAAGCTGGCTGATCGCAAAGATTATCCTTTTCGCATTCCTGCTTATCAACGGAGCGATCTTCGGTCCAATTCTTGCCCGGCGACGTACAAAATTGATGCAAGCAATCGTCGGGAAAACCGGTCCCGAAGACGCAGAAAATATATTTGTGGTCTTAAGTAAAAGCATGACAACTTTTTACTTTGTTCAATTCCTTCTGCTTATCATCATTCTCTGTCTCTCGGTAGCAGGCGGCGGGAAACATCCGGGAATTATTTAATTGATGGATGCCGGACAATTACTTTTCGTTGCATGCATTTTCCTGTTTTCCGGGTGCCAAAAACAAATTCCGCAAAAAGGGATGTGGGCTGGTACCATGACCATCGGAGAGGAAAAGCAGCTTCCTTTCCAGATGTATCTTGATGTGAATTCCACTGCCTCTACCGGTTACTTTTTAAACGGCGCAGAACAAACGTCGATTCCTGAAATTCGATTTCATGGTGATTCGCTTTCCTTCATATTTTCTGAATATAATGCGGCCATGAGCGGAATTTGGGATGGAAAGGAATGGCGGGGAAAATTCTTCCGCTATCGCTCTGATACAAGCTGGAACTATTTTCTTGCAGCACCAAGAGATATCATCCAAGAAAATTCTGTACCGGCTCGTTCATCTGGATTTCCGCTCACCGGCAAATTTCAAGTATATATTTCAGATAGAAAAGTGATCGACAGTTCAACCACGGCAAATTTTTGGATGAAAAACGATAGCGTTTTCGGTACACTCATTGCACCGGATGGCGACTATGGTTTGCTCGCCGGCAGACAGATCGGTGCAAAGGCAACACTCACCCGTTTCACTGGATGGCAGGCATTTATCATGGATTTGGAACAGCAAGGCGCGCACTGGAACGGTAGATTGTACGCGAGAAACGGCAATCCGACGGTATTGACGTTCGTTCCAAAATCTGTGTTCATGTCAAAATCAAATCCGGCACACCTGACTGGAATGAAAAATTTGAAAAAACCTTTTACATTTTTGGGCACCTCTTCTACCGGAAAAATTGTGAGCAGTGGGGATAGCTCGTACAGGAATAAAGCACTTATCATCGATATTATGGGAACATGGTGCCATAATTGTATGGATGCCGCGCCGCTTCTTCAGCAGATCTATTCTGAGTTCGGAAAAGATGGATTGGAAATTGTCGGACTTGCGTTTGAGATCAGTGATAGTCCCGAAACGGCGAAGAGAAATCTCGACCTTTTCCAAAAACGATTTGGCATCACCTACACTATCATTTATTGCGGAAGCACAAACGATGCAAACGTTGAACTGAGGCTTCGGACTCAACTGAACGGTTTCTATGCTTACCCGACCACACTCTTCGTGGATAAGAAAAGCGTCGTCAAAAAGATTCACGTCGGTTTCAATGGTCCGGGTACAGGCGAAGAATATCGGCGGCAGGTTCAGCAATATTATGAAATAGCGAATCAGTTAGTGAAATGAATTTGGTAACAACAGAATAAATGCTGCATATGGAGAATGAGCACAGAGCATGTATTGACTCTTCAATTCAAACGAAAGGATACTTCTATGGATCACAAACTTGTTACAACCAACATCCAGCTTGACGGATACCGTGTTATAAAAAATCTTGGTGTGGTGCGCGGTATCATTGTGCGGTCGAGGTCGTTATTCGGAAATATCGGAGCCGGATTTCAGATTCTCTTCGGCGGCAACATCAGCCTCTATTCTCAGCTGTGCGAACAAACCCGCCGCGATGCTTACGAACTGATGATTCGCCATGCAGAAGAACTCGGCGGCAATGCCATTCTCGCCTTCCGCTATGACGCAACCGAAATCGCTGCCGGTGTGACAGAAGTACTGGCCTATGGAACTGCGGCTGTGGTGGAAAAAATATAAAGCGGTCACACTATCGTGTGAACAATAAAAACCACTTTTTTTAGGTGGTTTTTATTGTTCACCATAAAGACAAGCATGCATGCAGTCTTGTTAATCGCCGGGTTTTTGAGTTTTCATAAATTCCTGCCGTACAGGATTAGTACTATCATACTGCTTTATTACCAAGTATTTTAATTCGGTATCGCCTGAGTTGCGGATGCCATGTTCCACACCGGGTGGACAGTAAAAACTTGTGTATGGTTCCGCCGGCGTCCATTTCCCTTTGAGATACAATTCCGCTTTTCCTTCAAGGATAAAGAAAAATTCGCCTTCCCTATGGATATGCGGCGGGTGCGCTGCCGAGTGAGGAGCGACAACACTCATCTTTAAAGTTTTTCCATCTGCAAAGTTTGGATCGGCGAACCAGTATTGATAGCCGACTTTTGTTTTTTCACTTTTGTCTATTGTAAATTTGTTCATGCAGTTTTCCA
>Ga0182011_10000846_pt1 | contig 26755 bp, 19 predicted proteins | sample 711E1DmetaG_FD_120481 | JGI IMG/M metagenome (GOLD analysis project Ga0182011, IMG submission 120481) | Permafrost microbial communities from Stordalen Mire, Sweden - 711E1D metaG | ecosystem: Environmental > Terrestrial > Soil > Wetlands > Permafrost | place: Sweden: Stordalen | collected...
GCGACGCGTTTCCTCGCGGTGGTGGAGGCGGACATAGCACGAGGTCTGTACATCGATCCCCGCGCGGGACGAGTGACCTTCGCCGAGTGGTCAGACCGCTGGTTGGCGCGACCCGGTAAGCGAGACGCATCGACGGCAAGAGATCGGCAAGCGCTCGCGTCGTTTCGCCCTCATCTCGGTTCGGTGCTCCTGATAGGACTCACCCCCGGACTTATCCAAGAAGCAGTGGACCTGCGATCGAAGGTCGCGGCACCCGCGACCGTCGCCCGAGACTTCTCGGCACTCCGGGCTGTGCTTAACGCGGCCGTCAACGCCGACTTGATCGCTCGATCACCCGCTCTGAACATCGCGTTGCCTCGAGTCGTGCACCCGGAGCGATCAGGCCTATCCCCATCGGAGCTCGCGGCGCTCGTGAAAGAGGTGCCCGAGCACTACCGGGCGCTCGTGCTAGTTGGAGCGGTACTCGGATTGCGTTGGGGGGAGGCAGTCGGACTGCGGGTTCGCGATGTCGATTTCATGCGCCACACCGTGACGATCGCTCAGACCGTTGGAGAGCTATCGGGTCATATGCGCATCGTTCCAGAGGCGAAGACGCGATCCAGTCTGCGGACGCTCGCTGTTCCGGTGTTCCTCATGGACGAACTTACTCGTCACCTGCAGCAGCACCGAGTCAGTACGTCGACCCAGACGCGCTGATTTTCGTCGGTCCACGCGGCGGGACACTGCGGCGTCGCTTCGGCGAGCGCATTCTGCGGCCGGCGGGGGAGCGGGCAGGCATTTCGACGAGTCTCACTTTCCATTCGCTTCGGCACTGCGCGGTGACCGCGATGGCGGACGCCGGCGTGCCGTACAATGTGGCCCAGGCGAGAGCCGGTCACAGCACGGCGCGCATGACGATGGAGCTGTACTCGCATCGGACGACAGCTGCTGATCGGGTGGCAGCTGAGGTCTTGTAGGCTCACTTCGGCGGGGCGTTTTCGGCAGGAAGTGGCACGGGTGTGGCACGGAGCGCTGCATCTGTGAACAAGGTACCGAGAAACAGCAGTTCAAGTGGTCTGTAACCGCTGGCGACAACAGCCTTCACACGGCTGAGGTCGCAGGTTCGAGTCCTGCAGCGCCCACGAGAAAGTCCCTGGTCAACGGTAGTGTCCTATGGCCGGCGCACGTTGCCAAATGGATGTAGGACACAGATTGGACACACGGAGGAAAGTTGACAGCGGTCATCTCACGACGATCGAGTGTCGGAGCCCCTGGTGTTCAACTCGGGCCGGATGTCCCCCGCGTGACCCACACTCGGGCGAAGTGAGGGTGTCGGAGCGAAGCGTGTCCAGGTAGTTCGGCCCTGTCCACCGATTGAGCCGAATAGTGAACAAAAGAATGGACAATCCTGGCGCCAGTTCAAGTCAACATGGGCACGGCAAGCGTGGGACGGACGCCCGCGACAATCTCGGGCTCGGCGGCCGTCGAGGAAAGGACGATCCCGACGTCTTGAGCGGGCAGGGTGAAGAGTCGGTCCGCTCGGTTGCGGCGACCGAAGTGCTTCCACTTGGCCCAATCCGCTGGAGTCATCTCGAGGACAGCGGAGGCAACCTGCCACCACAAAATCGAGTTGTCCTTAACCCCGGTGACCCTGAGCACCTCTCGGATCTCATCGGGGATACCCAGCCCTAACCGCTCCGCGGGGTACCCCAGCTCTAACTTGGTGTAGTAGTCGTTGATCAGTCCGCTGTTGTAGTGAAGAAGCAGTGCTGGGGGTCCAGCGGACACCGCCGACTCAGGTGAAGCGGTCAGCCGGTCCTCGAGGTAACTGACGAGGGCATCGGTCTCCATGTAGGGCGCCGGGCGAGAGGGATCACTGCGCGCCTTGGCGTAGTGGAGAAAAGGGCCCGGATCTCCGAGGATATCTCTGACGACCAGGAAGTCAGCGAGGTCGGTGACCCAGACCGTTCGGGGCACTTCGGACTTGGTCAACGCGGAGATCGAGATGGACAGCGGATCGATCCCCTCGAAGGACACCACGATCTGGATGGGGGTACAGACGGTGTCGTGCAAGAGCTGACGGGCCTCGGCCCCTTCGTTCGAGGCGAATAGTCTGCCGCCGTCGATGATGTAGTCGCTGGCCTTTCCGGTTTGATCCGACGACCGCTCGAGAATCTCCTTTGTGACTCGCTCGAGTCGAGCTCTATTGCCTCGGCGGCCAGGGTCGGTAACGGATTGGGACTTGACCTCGACGACGACCGGCGTACCGCGGCCGACCAGGCAGTCGACCTCACCGTGCCCACTCGCTCCGTCATAGTGCACGTTGGCGTGCACCGGCGAGTCGCCGAAGATCGTGGCGAGCGACGAATGGACCAAGCGCTCAGCCGCATCACTCCTACCCTTGAAATAGGCATCTCGGAGCCTGGGGTTCGGTTCCTTGTTGAGGTAGTCCAGCAACCAATCGTGGATGCAGTGGGCCGGCGCCCATGGCATCGGGACCAAGAACACGTCGGAACTGCGGATGAACGGCCGCTTCCGCAAGATGTTCTCATCACCGGGCACCCTGAATTCAGGCTGGCTACTGAACTCAGTCGACATCAGCGTGAGCATCGCCTCAACTTCTTCGTGGGGAAGCCCAGTCGACTGAGCAAGCAGGTCAGGGGACCAGAGGCAAACAGCGTCGAGCGCATACTTGAAGGCGTGAGCCACCTCAGTCTGACCCTCGTCGCCCATCGAGCCGACCGACGCCAGGAGCGGACCCAAACGATGGGCTTCCGCATTCACCCAGCCGTTGTGGCGGCGGACCAAACGCACGACGTCACTCGGGCAGAACCCGAGGACGTCGAGGTACAGACTTCGGCGCGGTTCGAAAACCGCTTCGCTGACCTCCTCAAGGTGAACGGCGTAGCCACGCATCCGGTCAACGAGGTGTTCGACCTGCATCATGTAGCTGGTCAGATCCAGGGTTGGGTCGTCGGTGACGCCGTCCTCGACGGACCACAAGAAGAGGCCTGCCTGGGTTGCGTCGAAGACGGTCGCGGTCAACTCGATAGCCTCCAGAGTGACGTCCTCGCCGACATCGGCGTCCCCGCGTGGACCGGCGAGAGCGAGACCCGCTAGGTACTCGATCTTGGCTTCCCAGCTGAACGTCTGGTCACCATCGTCGATTCGGGTGCCCTCAGCCCACGTGACACTGCTTGTCAGCACCGAGATGGATGGGATCAGCTGCAGTGGATCGTGACGTTGCACCAGCTGCAGGAGGACCTCGACGGATTCGTCCAGTCGTGCAGCCCGGGCGCCAAGGTCAGCTTTGATGTTCCCCACGGCTCGCGCGTGCGCGGCGCTCCCGTCAGCGGGGGGAAGATCGCCCAAGGCTCCCATGCTCGCCCCCATAGGCCTATCGGGCGGAAACTCGAGCATCCGGCGGCTCATACGGTAAAGGTAGTCAGGCGCTGCGACAGTGCCCCGGATCGAAGGATCTTGCCAACCGATTTGGGATTGCAAGGAGTGGCAAACACCGCAAAACGGGTGCTGAGAATCGTGAAAGTCCTAGCTAGCGTGTTGTAGCGGTAATCCTGGCAGATTGCCAAGGCGACGGTCGCCGGTTCGAATCTCGTCGTCCGCTCCCTGAATGCTAACGGGTTGCAGGACCTTCCAACTCGATCTTCATCGAAACGAGCGGATAGCGCCGTCAGTCGTCGCCGCCTGATCGGCGAGAGCGTCGAGCGCAGCGTTTACACGATGCTCGGACCCGGGAAGCAGGTGTCCGTACCGGTCCAGAACGGTGACTACTGACGAGTGTCCGGCGCGAACAGCTATCTCTTTCGGAGCCGCGCCCGCGGCGATCCAAAGGACCACGGCCGTGTGCCTGAGATCGTGAGGTCGTAGAGGCTCGACGCCCGCCGAGTGAACGGCGGGAGCCCAAAAGCGTCGACGCCAAGTCGCTAATCGAACAGGTCCTCCTTCGGGCGACCTGAAGATGAGATCTGTGGGTGCGGCCGCGCAGAATTTGAGGTGCTCCTCGAGGGCGGTGCACACGACCCGCGGTATCGGGACAACGCGACGCCCGGCCTTTGTCTTCGGGGACCCGAAGTAGAGCCGGCCCGCCACCTCCACCAGGTTCTCGGCGACGTCGACGCGTCCGCGAAGGATGTCGACACGCTCGGCTCGCAAACCGAGCATTTCACCTATACGCAGACCACCGTACGAACCGAGCAGGACAAGAGCGCGGAAGCGGAGGTCGATTGAGGCGGCGAGCGTCCCACCGTCCCGGTGTTCGGAGGCACCTTTCAGGTCGATCGATAACGGCACTATGCACTGAGGAAGTCACGGGCCGCGCGCTTGGAGTGGAGAACGTACAGCGCCACATGGTTCCCGTGCCGCGACAGGGTTCTGAGTTCTAGTTCGCGCTCAGATCGGCGGACTCGCCAGATGCGCCAGACCAGCGACCATTCTTCGCGCAACCGTCGCCAAGCCGACTCGTCGCAGCCGTTGGGCAGCTGGAAGCCAACCGGACGCCTGCGAATCCCGCGGACGAACGCTCGCCGTGCACAGACCCACCATGGCGTATCGAGGAACACGACCGTGTCTGCGCGCTGAAGCCGAAGGTCGAGTGTTGCGTGGTAGTTGCCGTCGACGATCCACTCGTCGCTGGTGAGCAGGCCCCGCTGCTTCTCGCGCCACTCGTCCTCAGACGGCTCCACCCAGCCCGGTTTCCAGAAGTGGAGGTCAAGATGGATGACGGGAAGGCCAGTCTTGGCCGAGAGCGCTCGCGAGAACGTGCTCTTGCCCGCTCCGGCCATGCCAGTGACCACGACGCGTCGTCCGACAGAAATCCCGGGTGGGATGTCCCTTGCAAATCGAAACTCCGTGAATCCCTCATCTGGCACCAGCGCATATTGCCTGATACTGGGAGGACGAGGAGGCATCCCGCCTATCCAGCGGTCGGGGCCTTTTGACGACCAGGTGAGGGGTGTCCCAGTCGTGCCGATCATGGGCAGGCAACTATCGCGAGCGCGGGCGGCCACCAGACCCTGCCGAGGTCCGGATTGCCAGACACTTCCCTGGTGACGCTCCCCAGTTCAACGCGAAGCCCGTTTGTCCCAACCGTGGACAATGTCCACGGTTCGCCACTAACATCGTTCTGGTGGCCAGAGCTCGCCATCAGCGGAAGCAGGTAGAGGCGGCGCTGCGTTTTGCTGAGCAGGAGGGGTGTTCGGTCGAAGTCCTGCACGCCGGCCATACGTGGGGCCAGGTGGTGGCGCCGAACGGTCAACGGCTCAGAGTCTGGAGCACACCGAAGAACGCCGACGTGGCCGCGCGGATGATCCGCCGGTTCGCCCTCGGCAACAAGGAGAGATGACATGACGAGCTTCGCATTCCGGATCCGACTGCGCGACCCGCTGTCGAACGAGGACGCCGATCGAGTCTTCGAGTCCGTCAAGGAGGAAGTGGCCGTCGAAGAAGGACCACGCGGCCACTTCATCGGCTTCGAGCGGGAGGCTCCTTCGTTCCTTGATGCCGTACTCAGCTCTCTCAGTGAGATCATCAACCTCGGCTTCGAGCCAGTCGACGTGGAAGACGAGCTCGTGTCCATGGCTGACATCGCTGAACGAACGAATCGGACTCGTCAATCGGTTTCCATGCTCGTCAGCGGTCAGCGCGGCCCGGGAGACTTTCCTCACCCAGTCGCTGGCAACGTGAGAAGCCCGCTTTGGCACTGGGCGGATGTCGCCTCCTGGTTCGAGAGCACAACGGGCGGGGGAGTCACGTTCGAGGACCGGACTCGGACGATCGCTTCCATCAACGGCGCGCTTGCCAACCGTGTGCTCGCTCGTGAGCGTCCAAAGGATCTCAAACGGATCAACCGCCTCGCTGGGTAGGAACTCAGCCCCGCTTGCTGCTCAACGTTGGTGGAGCCGTCCAGCCGGGGGTCAGGCGCGGCAGTCGGCCCGACGCGGTTTGCCGAGGGAAGATGTCCTGGCACTGTCGATGGTGCGGACAGACCGTCGAGGGTTCATCTCGCAGGGCCGAAGTGGACACAAATCGGACACACGACATCGGAAAAAAGTGGATGCTGGCGGTCTTGGGCGGTTCACTAAATATCCTGTTCAGCGGCTGATTTGTCGGGAAGCGCCAGCTGGTGAAACTGGCCTGGAACGCTTTCACACGGCTGAGGTCGCAGGTTCAAGTCCTGCAGCGCCCACTCGAACCTGGGGAGGTGGCGGGCGGTCGAGGCCGCCCTCCGCACGCACGATCCCTGGAGGCGTTTGGTGTGGACCAGCCAGGACGCCACTGGAGACGATCCCAGCCAAAAGCGGCCGAAGGAGCCGTTGGACCATGTTGCCAAGCGGTGTTGGGACTGACAATGATGTCGTCGAAGCCTTTGAGGCGTCACCGATTATCGAAGGGGTCACATGCGTACGTCCCGCTTAGCCACTGTCATCGCGGCAGCAGCGATCTCGCTGCCACTCCTGGCGTGCACCGCGTCGGCGGTCGCCGCAAGTCCGCGAACGGCGTCGGCGGTCGGAAAGCAGCTGGCGGAACTGAAGGGCTCCGAGACTGTCGCGGGCGACGGTGTCGGCTTCGCGACCGCCATCTCCGGCACGACGGCCGTCGTGGGCGCATACAACCACGCGAAGGGTGCCGGCCGGGCCTACGTGTTCACGATGGCAGGCTCCGGTTGGAGCCAGGTGGCTGAGCTGCAGGGCTCCGATACCGTCGCCGGCGACGAGTTCGGCTCCTCGGTGGCGATCTCGGGCACCACCGCCGTCGTCGGCGCAGGGGACCACGCCGGCCACGCCGGCCGGGCCTACGTGTTCACCAAGACGGCGGCCGGATGGAAGCAGGTCGCCGAACTGAAGGGCGGCGACACCATCGCCGGCGACTACTTCGGCTGGTCGGTGGCCACTTCGGGCACGAACGTCGTCGTGGGTGCATATGGCCACGCCAAGAGTGCCGGCCGGGTGTACGTGTTCAGCGAGTCGACCGGCTGGAAGCAGGTCGCCGAGTTGAAGTGCGCCGACACCGTGGGCGGCGACCAGTTCGGCTCCTCGGTGGCGATCTCTGGCACGACCATGGTCGCGGGTGCGACCAGCCGCGCGGCAGCGGCCGGACGGGCATACGTGTTCACCAAGACGGCGTCCGGCTGGAAGCAGGCCGCCAAGCTGGAGGGCTCCGACACCACTGCCGGAGATCACTTCGGATGGTCGGTGGCGATCTCGGGCACCACCGCCGTCGTGGGCGGATTCCTCCACGCCAAGAGCGCCGGCCGGGCGTACGTGTTCACCAGGTCGCCCAGCGGGTGGAAGCAGGCCGCCGAGCTCAAGGGCACCGACACCATCGGGCTCGACGGCTTCGGCATCTCGGTAGCCATCTCGGGCACGACCGCTGTTGTGGGCGCGACCGGCCACGCGGCTGGTGCCGGCCGGGTGTACGTGTTCACCAAGACGCCAGGCGGCTGGAAGCAGGTAGCCGAGCTGAAGGGCTCCGACACCGGCCCCGGCGACGAGTTCGGCTTCTCGGTGGGTATCTCCGGCGTCACCGCAGTGGTGGGTGCTCCCCTGCACGCTGCACACGCAGGCCAGGCGTACGTGCTGGGGGCCTGAACACAGTCGGAGCCTGATCGCGGTCGCACCAGCTACGTTCGCCTGTGCCCGGTGATCCAGCCGGGGCGTCGAAGGCCCCAGGGACTTGTCGGCTAGCCTTTCGCGATATCGAAGAACCGACGTCGGCTCTCCTATTCAGTGACGGCCACCGAAGGCTCCGAGACAGGTGTTACGCGCATGGAGCCCCGGCCAAGGACCGACGGTGACAAGCCGGCGGCCTGACGGCGACTGGCCGGTGATCATCCAGGGCGGAATGGGTGTCGGCGTCTCGGGCTGGCCCTTGGCACGGGCGGTTGCCGTGACCGGCCAGCTCGGGGTGGTCTCGGGAGTGGCGCTGGACACCCTCCTCGCCCGCCGTCTGCAGCTGGGAGACCCCGGAGGCGACATCCGGCGGGCGCTCGCCAGCTTCCCGAGCGCGGATGTCTCCGACCAGATCCTGGGCCGCTACTTCGTCGAAGGTGGCCTCGACCCCGGGCAGCCGTTCCGCCTCGTACCGCGCCTGTCGCTGGACCCGACCCAGGAGGCGGTCGATCTCATCGTCGCGGCCAATTTCGTGGAGATATTCCTGGCCAAGGAGGGCCACGACGGTCTGGTGGGAGTCAATTACCTGGAGAAGATCCAGATGGCAACTCCGGCGGCGGCTTACGGAGCCATGCTCGCAGGAGTCGATTACGTGCTCGTCGGAGCCGGCATTCCCGCCGAGCTGCCGGGTCTGCTCGACACGTTGGCCACAGGGCACGCCGGCGAGGTCTCTGTCGATGTCATCGGTGCCGGAGCGGCTCGGTACACAGTCGGCGTGCGCCCAGAGCTGGTCTCGGGTGCGAACGTGGAGCTGCACCGTCCAAAGTTCCTCGCCATCGTCGCTTCGCACGTACTCGCCTCATATCTCGCTCGTGATGCCCGCACACGCCCGGACGGGTTCGTGGTCGAAGGTCCCGTTGCGGGCGGACACAACGCTCCACCCCGGGGTCCGTTCAGCCTTGACGAAGAGGGACAGCCGGTTTACGGAGCTCGTGACGTGGTCGATCTGGAGAAGTTGGCGGCGCTCGCTTTGCCGTACTGGCTTGCCGGTGCATATGCGAGCCGGGAGCTGCTCGGGACGGCTCTCGAGGCCGGGGCCACCGGCATTCAGGTCGGCTCGGCATTTGCCCTGTGCGAGGAATCGGGCTTCGACGCCTCACTGAAGCGGGCGTTCATCGAGAGCGCCCTGTCGGGCACTCTGCACGTGCGTACTGATCCTTTGGCATCGCCCACTGGCTTCCCCTTCAAGGTGGCCGACCTACCGGGGACCGTCGCCGAACCAGAGGTGTACGCCCAACGCCGCAGGGTCTGCGAGGCCGGCTATTTGCGCGTCCCGTACCGCAAGCAAGACGGTGAAGTCGGGTACCGCTGCCCGGCCGAGCCGCCTTCGGCCTACGTGCGCAAGGGTGGGAAGGTGGAGGACACGGCCGAGCGACGCTGCGTGTGCAACGGGCTGATCGCGGCGATCGGGCTTGGCCAGCGTCACCGCGACGGAGCCGTGGAACCCCCTCTCGCGACCATCGGGCAGGACCTCTCGTTCCTACCTGCGCTCGTCGGCCCCGCCCGTGACAGCTACAAGGCAGCCGATGTCGTGGCCTACCTCCTCCAGGGCGTCAAGGGATGAAGCTGCCGTGCAGGGACCGAGAGCCCATCGACTGACCAGCACGGCAGCGATCGACCCGACGACCCCCTGAGATCATCCGTCCATTCCCCTCACCGCTGGCGCGTCCCCGACAAGGAAGCTATAATAGTTACGTGCCGAAAGTAACCAAGATGGGCCTCGAGGAGCCCCGGCCGAAGCCCGCGAATGAGTCCGTCGACGAGATCCGGGAGGCGTTCTGGACCGTGGGGCGCTCGATGGGGCAGGTCCGCGTGCACGAACGCCTCCTCCAGACGGCGGGCGTGCGGATCGACCGGGCCGGGGGGGCCCTGCTCTACATGCTTCAGGCTCACGGCGAGTCGGTACGCGTGACGGGCCTGGCCGACTTGCTCGGTGTCGACCCGCCGACGGTGACCCGCAAGATCCAGCAGCTGGAGAGGGACGGCTTGGTGGCCCGCCACGCCGATGTCGAGGATCATCGCGCGACCCGGATCGGGCTGACCCCGAGCGGGCGGCGGACTCTCCAGCGTGTCTTGAAGGCCCGCCGGGTCTGGTTCGACCGGCTGCTCGAGGGCTGGGACGAGGTGGACCTGGCGGCCTTCGCTTCGATGCTCGGACGGTTCGCGGCCTCGTTGGAGCGTGATTTGGAAGGCGCCCGTGGCGGCTGACGATGTCATAGGCGCGCCGGCCACGCGCACACGATCTCGACGTGTCTTCCAGGCAGGCGGCGCGACTCGCCCAGCCGCGCTCGGCGGGAGCTAGCCGGTGCTGATCAGCCTTGTGCGACGCTATGTTCGCCGCTACAGCGGCCAAGTGTGCCTGGTCGTCGGGCTGCTCGTAGTGCAAGCAGTCGCGAACCTGTACTTGCCGAATCTCACTGCCGACATCATCAACAACGGCATCGAGAAGGGCGACATCCACTACATCTGGACGACGGGGGCGTGGATGCTCGGCATCACGCTCGTGGTCGGAGCAATGTCGATCGTGGCCGTGTACTTCGCCTCAAAGGTCTCGATGGGCATCGGCCGGGACATCCGTGGTGCGGTCTTCAAGTCAGTGCAGCGCTTCTCGGCGCAGGAGATCAACCACTTCGGGACGCCGTCGCTCATCACTCGCAACACCAACGACGTCCAGCAGATCCAGCTGTTCTTGCAAATGGCCCTCACGATCATGGTGCTGGCGCCGATCATGTGCGTGGGCGGCGTGATCATGGCGCTGAAAGAGGACGTGAGGCTCTCGGCCCTCCTCGTGGTCGTCGTCCCGGTGATGCTCGTCGTCATCTCGATCCTGATGGCGAAGGCCGTCCCGCTGTTCAAGTCGATGCAGTCCAGGATCGACCGGGTCAACCTCGTGCTCCGCGAGCAGATCACCGGTGTGCGGGTGATCCGGGCGTTCATCCGCACGGGCCAGGAACAGCAGCGGTTCGCGGACGCGAACGGGGCACTGACCAACACAGGTCTCCGAGTGAACCGCATGTTCGCGTTGGCGTTGCCGACCGTCATGGGGGTGATGAACCTGTCGTGCGTCGCCGTGCTCTGGTTCGGCGGCCACCTGATCGCCAGCGGGAGCATGCCGATCGGGAACCTCACGGCTTTCCTCAGCTACATCCTGCAGATCCTCATGTCGGTGATGATCGCCGTGATGATGGTGATCCTCCTGCCGCGGGCAGTCGCCAGCGCCGATCGGATCGAGGAGGTCCTGCGCGCCGAGCCTTCGGTGCTGGATCCGCCAGAAGCCGTCGTCCCCCCGACCTCGACGGGACTGGTGGAGCTGCGTGAGGTCGTCTTCGGATACCCGGGGAGCGAGGAACCGGTGCTGCACGGCCTGTCGTTCTCGCTTCTACCAGGTGAGACCACAGCGATCATCGGAGGAACGGGCTCGGGCAAGACCACGTTGCTCAACCTCATCCCTCGCTTGTTCGACATCACGAGCGGCGCCCTGCTCGTCGACGGTGTCAACGTGCGAGACCAGTCGCGCGGTGCGCTCTGGGCGAAGATCGGCATGGTGCCACAACAGGCGTACCTGTTCAGCGGCACAGTGGCGGAGAACCTGCGTTTCGGCCGGCCCGATGCCACTGACGAAGAGCTATGGCAGGCACTCGCGGTCGCCCAGGCGAGCGACTTCATCTCCGCAATGCCAGGAGGGCTAGAGGCAGAGATCACCCAGGGCGGCACGAACGTGTCCGGCGGCCAGCGCCAGCGGTTGTCCATCGCACGGGCTCTCGTGAAGCGGCCGGCGATCTACTTGTTCGACGACTGTTTCTCCGCGCTGGACGCGGCCACCGACGCGAAGCTCCGCGGCGCCCTCAGATCCGAGACCAGGGACGCGACCGTGTTGATCGTGGCTCAGCGTGTGAGCACGATCCTGCACGCCGACCGGATCATCGTGCTCGACGACGGGCGGGTCGTGGGGATCGGCCGGCACGAGGAGCTCCTGTCGACCTGCCCCGAGTACCGGGAGATCGTCACATCCCAGCTCGGTGAGCAAGCCGCATGAGCACACCTGCCGCGCGGCAGCGACCCGGGACGGGAAGAGGCTTTGGCGGACCCGGCCGGCCGGGGATGTCCATGCCGGTCGAGCGACCGAAGGACTTCGGGAACACCGTCCGGCGTCTCGGGCGACGACTGAGACCTGAGAGTATCCGCATCGCTCTCGTGATCTCGATGGCCTCCGGGAGCGTGGCGTTCACCGTGTTCGGTCCGAAGATCCTCGGCAACGCGACTGACGTCCTGTTCAACGGAGTTATAGGAAAGCGCCTGCCCGCAGGGATGTCCAAGCTGCAGGTGATCGCCATGTTGCGAGCGAAGGGCCAGGGACAGCTCGCCGACATGGTCAGGGGAATGTCGATCACTCCGGGAGCGGGAGTCAATTTCGACCATCTCGGCACGCTGCTCGGCCTCGCTGCGCTCGTGTACATCTTCGGCGCCATGCTCAACTGGGCTCAGGGCTACGTGATGGCTGGGGTCGCGCAACGAACCGTGTACCGCATGCGCGAGGACGTGGAGTCCAAGCTCGCCCGCCTCCCGTTGCGGTACTTCGACCGGCACTCCCACGGGGACATCCTGAGCCGTGTCACCAACGACATCGACAACGTCACCACGACGCTCCAGCAGGGCCTGAGCCAACTGCTCAGCTCGGCGCTCACGATTCTCGGAGTGATCGCGATGATGTTCTGGATCAGCCCATTGCTGGCCGGCGTCTCGCTCGTAACTATTCCGCTCTCGCTTGTCGTGACCCTCTTTGTCGCTCGCCGCTCCCAGGTACAGTTCGCCATGCAGTGGGAGCGCACAGGAGCGCTGAACGGTCACGTCGAGGAGATGTACTCAGGTCACGCTCTCGTGCAGGTATTCGGGCGGAGCGACGCGTCCGTAGAGGAGTTCGACCGGCAGAACGAGCCGCTGTACGAGGCGAGCTTCCGCGCGCAGTTCCTTTCTGGTGTCATCCAGCCGTCTATGCAGTTCCTAGCGAACTTGAACTACGTGGTGATAGCGGTCATCGGCGGATACCGCGTCGCGTCGGGCGCGCTCTCGCTTGGGGACGTGCAGGCTTTCATCCAGTACTCCCGCCAGTTCACGATGCCGATCACCCAGGTGGCAAGCCAGATGAACCTCCTGCAGTCGGGGGTTGCCTCGGCCGAACGGGTCTTCGCTCTGCTGGACGCCGAAGAAGAAGAGCCGGACTGCCCGCAACCGGCTCGGCTCCTCGAGCCGGACGGACGGGTCGATCTCGAGCACGTCAGTTTCCAGTACGAGCCCGAGCGGCCACTCATCGCGGACTTCAGCCTCTCGGTCTCGCCGGGTCAGACCGTCGCGATCGTCGGCCCCACGGGTGCGGGCAAGACGACGATCGTCAACCTCCTCATGCGTTTCTATGAGATCGACTCGGGACGCGTCCTGCTCGACGGCCTAGACGCGCGTGACCTCCTCCGTGACGACGTGAGGCGGACATTCGGCATGGTTCTCCAGGACACGTGGCTGTTCACTGGGACGATCCGGGACAACATCGCGTACGGGCGAGAAGGCGCCACGGACGAGGAGATAATTGCCGCCGCCGAGGCTGCGCACGTCGATCACTTCGTACGGACTCAGCCAGAGGGGTACGAAACCGTGGTCGACGAGGACGCCTCCAACATCTCGGCCGGCCAAAAGCAGCTCATCACGATCGCTCGGGCGTTCGTGGCGAACCCGACGATCCTCATCCTCGATGAGGCCACGAGCAGCGTCGACACGCGCACGGAGGTCCTCATCCAACAAGCGATGGCCCGGTTGCGGCACGGGCGGACGAGCTTTGTCATCGCTCACCGGCTCTCGACTATCCGCAACGCGGACACGATCGTCGTCATGGACGCTGGTCGGATTGTCGAGCAGGGCAGCCACGCGGAGCTCATCGACAAGAAGGGCTTTTACGCCGCGCTCTACGAGAGCCAGTTCACCGAGGCGTTCGTGGAGACCGTCTGACCGGGCACGCTCGAGGTAGGCCTCGCTTTCGCGGCGCGTCGGGTCTGTCACCCATCCGCCCGGTGGTGGCGTGGATCTCGGCGATCGCCGGGCTTCTCGCGTACAACTGGTGGATACTGGTTCCGTTCAGGCCCGGCCTCATGGTCTCACCCAACGAGCTGTTCAGCGACCTGGAGGTGACCGGCCAACCCTTCGCGACGGCGATGCAGCACGCCGACCTCCTGTCCGGATTGCTCCTCTCGTCGGCGTTCTTGGCGGCGGGCATGACGAGCATCCGGGACGGACGACGGGAGTGGTCGTCCATGATGGTCTTTGCTGTGTCAGGAGCGCTCGGCGGAGTGTTCCCGGAGATCTGCTCCGACGGAGTCAACGCGGTCTGCCGTAACAGGGAGTTGCGTTTCCAACTTCCCGCCCAGCAGTACATGCACATCGTTGCCGGGATCCTCGAGTTCGGCGGTATCACGCTCGCTCTCTTTTATGCCTGGCGCCGGACACGCAACGAGGAGACCTTCAACTCCAGGGTCTATCGAGACCTAGGCAGGGCCGCGTTGGCCGGATACCCGATCCTGGGCCTGGCCTACCTGCTGAACAAGGTGGGCGGCGTCGCGGAAGCGTTCTTCTTCGTGGGGTTCACGGTTCTAGTCCTGACACAGCTCCATGAGCGAACTGATGCTCTTCGTGCTCGACGCATCGAGCGGCGCTAGGTCACGCCGGCCCTTCGAAGGCAAGCGTCGCCATCGAGGACGGCCAGAGGTTTCGACCGTCGCACTGTCTGATGTCACGACGACACGGGACCTCCGGCGAGGTCCGGTGTCACGTCACGAGTCCTTCAGCCGACAGCGGTCGCTACGGCGCGGGGCGCGAAATCGAGGAACTCGTAGCGCCTGACTCCACTGACGTGCAACCTGTACTGGGCGGTGGTCCGCATCACGCCCAGGCCGTAGCGGACGCTTGAACTGAAGCTGATCGAAGACGAGTCCGCCGCGTAGCGCGTCGGACAGGAAAGCTCGCCTATGTTCGCCCCGAACACGACCGCCTGAACGATTATCTGGTTGTCGAAGACGAAGTCGTCTGAATTCCGCTCGAACGGCAGGGCCTCCAACAGGCTTCTGCTGTAGGCACGCAGGCCCGTGTGGTACTCCGAGAGCTTCTGGCGCAGCACGAGGTTCTCCCAGAGTGTGAGGACCCTGTTGGCCGCGTACTTGTAGGCGGGCATCCCCCGGGCAATCGAGTTCTGTGCGAGGATGCGCGACCCGAGAACGAAGTCGTATTGACCGTAGGCGATCATCGCCGCGAGTGCAGGCACGAGCAGCGGTGAGTACTGGTAGTCCGGATGGAGCATGACGACGATGTCGGCGCCGAGCTCGAGTGCTGCCTTGTAGCAACTCTTCTGATTCGCGCCGTAGCCCCGGTTCTTGTCGTGTCGAATCGAGATGAGGCCGAGGTGCTCAGCCTGCTCCAGGGTGTCGTCGCTGCTCGCGTCATCTACCAACAGGACCTCGTCGACTACGGCACGATCGAGCTCGCTAACGGTCCGCTTCAGCGTCTCGGCGGCGTTGAAAGCAGGAAGCACAGCAGTTATCTGTTTCCCGTTGAGCACGCTGCGAGTGTAGCCACGCGCCGTCGAACCTCGACTTCGCCTGGCCCGCGCCGCTTGGTAGGGTCGTCCAGTGCTCGCGACCGACACCTTGCCAGCCGAGCCGACCATCGTCGCTCACGCGCCGAGGCACCGTCGCCGTCACCATGGCTGGGCGCTTGTCGGCGAAGCTGCGGCGGTCGCGCTCTCTCCGCTCGTCGCCTACTTCGTGTTGAGGATCCGGGGCATGGCGCCCGTCAGTTTGCCGGATTCCAGCATGCACACGATCTACATCGTTGACCCGCGCGAGATGTTCACCCGCTACTCGGCTGCCTTGGATCCGACAGCACGACTGCGCGAAGGCGCCCAGGTGGGATTCCTCGTTGTCGGACGGCTCTTTGACGTCGCGTTCGGTGCCGTTCCCGGCTTCTTCGCCACCCGCTACCTGTTCGCTCTTATCGCCATCGTGCCCGCCTATGTGCTGCTGCGGCGGCTGTATGGCATCCCCGCCGGCGCCCTCGCTGTCGTTGCTCTGCTCAGCTCGCCAGTGATGATCACCGCTTGGGGAACGGACTACCCGAACTCGGCGGTGGTCTCCTATATAGCCGGAGCGGTTGCTTGTCTCGCGATGCCCTGTCGGGACCGGTGGCGCTCGGTGTGTCTCGTGCTCTCGGGTCTGCTGCTGACGATGGCGGTCTGGTCCCATGGCATGGGTATCGTGCTCGCCTGTACGACGATCGCCGTGTACGCGGCTGTGCGGCTTCTGCGAGCCCGGCAACACCTCTTCCGAGATGGGGCAGTTCTGGCGGGGGTCGGCGTCTTGGCCACGCTGGGCCTCATGGTCGCCTCGGGCCTGATATTCGGCCAGTTCAACTTCATACGACCGACCTTCACCGCCGCTGCCTACCTGAACCAGCCGGCAGAGATACTGCTTTTTCACTCCACCAATTGGCGCTGGGCTCCCTACCTCGCGTACCTGTTGGTTCCTCCTTCGGTCATCGTCATGTTCGCAGTCACATTCGCGCGCAGGCTGCGTGAGGTCCCGACGCCCCAGCTGTTCGTCGGCCTCGCGTGCACCGCGCAGTTCGCCGTCTACGCCTACCTGCAGTTCGGCTACCACGTCGAGTCCCTTGAGATGTACTACTTCTCGTCGACCCTCTGGGGCGTGATCTGCCTGGCTCTCGCCGTGATCCTCGCCGAGCTCTGCCGGTCGTTGTCCTCACGCCGCCTCTTGCGTTGGCTGCCTGTCCTGCTGCTTGCTGCCGTCCCTCTCGCGTACGAGGCTTACCCGCATGTGCCGGCCTTCGCGTGGCTGCCGACCGGGGCAGCTCTGGCCGCGGTCGCGGTGGTGTTCACCGGAGCACTGCGGCTCACTAACCGCGCACGTGGAGAGCCCTCGGCTTTCCGAGTCGGGTCCGGCTTTGCCGCGGCGACGGCCATTGTCGCCGTGGCGGGGTCCCTGCTCGTCCTCACGGTCGCGCCAAGCCCGGTGCACCGGCCCCTTCGGGGTATGGCCCATGCGGCCGACCCGCCAGCCCCGTACTCCACCGCTCTCGGTGGCAGCGCGAGCCTCCAGATCGACTGGTACCAGATCAGCGCCGACCTCCCGTCCTTCGTGGGCAACGCCACCTATCGGGGCGAGCAGCTGCTGATGTGGTTCCCCTATGACCCGAGCGGGGTGCTCACCGAAACGGTCGGCATCTACCACGGCCGTTTCAATTCACTTCCGAGCAATCCCGGGGTGCTCACTGCGCCGGACGCGGCGATGCTCGCGAGCAGGCGCCCGGCCGAACTGCTTCTCCTCAGCACCACCGGCGCCCAGTTCGGCAGCGCTCTTCAATACCTCGGACCGTACCGACCGGTTCTTGTCCGTACGGCCGTGATGCGCCAGGGGGCGGCCGTACTGCATATGTGGCTGATCGTCCTCACGTCATTCGCCCGGCACGCCGATTGACCAAGACCCAGGACGGTCCCCGAGCCGCACGACCACCCGACTAGGGCGTTCACCGACGGTATGGGTCAACCGGCGCCGCCCGGCCGACCAGTCCGGACCTGCGGGCTTAGTTCAGCTGTCAAGGGGCAGTTGTGCTACAACAAATGCTAGGTCAACGCGAGCCGCGTGCTCGCCGTGAAGGAGCAGCTTGTGCAGTCGACATCGACTGGAGTGGTGCAGTTCAATCCGTCGCGGGACCCGATCGTCTCAGTGATCATCGTCGCAACGGGCGCTGCGCCCGACCTGCTGGGATGTCTCCGTGCGCTGGCCGTGAACACCAAGGATGTGCCTTTCGAGGTCATCGTGGTCGAGAACGGAGTCGAGCCAAGCGTGTCGGACGACCTCGCATTCGAAGTGAGCGGTGTCTCCATCGTCCGATCCGGAGTCAACCGGGGCTTTGCAGGCGGCTGCAACCTGGGGGCGCGCATAGCGCGCGGTGTGTATCTGGTTCTGCTGAACGACGACGCCGAGCCTGAGCCCGGCTGGTTGGCGCCTCTCGTGGAGGCGATCGAAACCCCGGGAGTGGGTGCTGTCGGCGGCCGCGTCCTGCTCTCCGACGGGACATTGCAGGAGGCCGGCTCGATCATCTGGAAGGACGGCTCGAGCTACGGCGTAGGTCGGGATCTGCCCGGTGACGCGGTCTCGTTGCGATTTCGCCGTCGTGTCGAGTACTGCAGCGCGCTGAATCTCCTCGTCCGCCGCGACCTTTGGAACGAGCTGGGAGGTCTCGACGAGGAGTACTTCCCGGCCTACTACGAAGATGTCGACTTTTGCCTGAGGATCGCCGAACGCGGCAAAATTGTGCTCTACGAGCCTCGGTCAGTCGTCCGCCATCTCGAGTCGAGGAGCTCGACGCAACGATACAAGGAGTACCTCTGTCTCACGCACCGCCGGAAGCTGCTCGAGCGATGGCCGACTGTGTTCGAGGGGCAGACGCATGCCGAGCCGATCGACGCTGACTCCGTCGAAGAGGCGATCCACCTCGCCATGGGCTCCCCGCCACGGGTGCTGGTGATCGACGACAGACTGCCGGATTCGCGACTCGGCTCCGGTTATTCGCGGATGTTCGACGTCGTGCGGGAGATATCGACGGCCGGCTATCGAGTCTCAGTCTTTCCGACGATAGGAATCGTCGGCGACCCTGATGTGCTCGGAGCCTTCGGTGTCGGGGTCGTGACCGAGCCGCTCGCCGAGCACCTTCGCCGGCGCTCGGCGCGCTACGAGGTGGTTATCATCTCGCGTCCGCACAACTACGAGCGCTACGGGTCAATGGTCCGCGAACTGCAACCCGAGGCGCACCTCTGCTACGACGCGGAGGCCCTGTTCCATCGGCGTCTGGAAGCGCAGGCTCAGCTCGCCGGCACAGACGTTGCTCGCGAGGCGTTGTCCAACGCCGCTGATGAAGCTCGGACGGTCGAAGCCGAGATGGCGGGTTCGGTCGACACGATCGTTTGCGTGTCCGCCGACGAGGCGGCAGCGTTACGCGCGCTCGGCGCACGCGAGCCGTTCGTAGTGGAGCCATGGCTCAGCGCGCTGGCGCTCACGCCAGCAGGCTTCGCGGAGCGTTCTGACGTGTTCCTGGTGGCGGGCTGGCTGGCTGGGCCGGAGTCGCCGAACGTCGACGGGCTTCTGTGGTTCGTACATGAGGTGCTGCCAATCGTGCGGGCCCGAGTGCCGTGGGTCCGTATACGAGTGTCCGGCCCGGCGCCGCCAAAGGTGGCTCTCGATGCCGGCGGTCGTGGCATCTTCTTCGAGGGCCAGGTGAGCGACATGGCCGAGTTCTACGGTCGAATGCGAGCCTGCATCGTGCCGCTCAGATATGGGGCCGGCGTGAAGATCAAGACCGTCGAGGCGCTCCAATACGGTGTGCCGACGGTGGCCACGAGCGTCGGCGCCGAAGGCATTGATCTGCGAGGCACCGCTGCCTTGTTGGTCGCCGACGATGCCAGGGACTTCGCCCGCGGGCTGATTTCGCTGCTTACCGATCGCGTGGCCTGGGAACAGCGGCGGGCCGAGATCGAGGCGTTCGACGCGCTGCGTCGATCTGAAGGGTCCAGAGTCACCTGGGGCTCTATCCTGGCGGAAGTCGTGGGCGACCGAATGGCCACCAACCCGCGACCTGAACAAAGGGCAGGCATATGAGGAAGCTCCCGGATCCCAGACGGCCGAGTACTGGCCCTGATCTTGCTCTTGAGGAAGGCTCTGAGGACGGCGCCTGGCTCAGCTTCCAGCGTGCGGGAGAGACCGACGATTCGCCTAGCGAGCGGGCGCGTACCTCACTCGAGGGGAGCGTCGACGACGAGGTCGTGCAGGAGCTGGAGCTACGCCTTCGAGAGTGGGTCGAGCGAGTCGAGACCCTCGAGACGGAGCTGGGGTATCTCAAGCGAGATCTGGAGGTCCGCACCGCCTATGCGCGTGAGCTGGAGCGTCAGGTGGACGAGAACACAAAGGCCGTGCGGTGGGCGGAGAAGGAGATGATCGCGATGCGTGCGCGAACCTCCTACCGCGTCGCGGACGCCATCGTGAGGCAAGTAGGCCGGCAACCGGCACTGGAGCGTCTCGGACGCCGCTGGGTTCGAAAGATGATCGGCCGGCGTGACCGCTGACCGCTCCGACGACTTGCGAACGAAGATCCGCCCGGGAGGCTCCGGTCCCGAGCGGATGGTGTCGCATGCGGCCAACGCGGAGGATGTCGTTTTGCACCGTGCCCTTTGCACGGGTGGCGCCGAAGGCCTGTACGTTGACGTCGGGGCTTCCTCCCCGTATCTGGGCTCGGTGACGAGGCACTTCTACGAGGCAGGCTGGCGCGGCATCGATGTCGAGCCTCTTGCGGAGGAGGCGGCTGAGTTGCGCCGGGCCCGGCCGCGTGACGTCGTGGTGGAGGCGGCACTCGGAGGTCGCGCCGGCGAGGTCACCCTATACGTCGTCGGTGACGAGCGCGGCCTCTCCAGCACAGACTCGGAGGTGGGCGAAGGTTACGTCCGAGCTGGGCGACCGGTGCGAGAGCGACTGGTCGCGCTCCGAACGCTGGCAGATGTCCTCGACGAGCACTGCGCCGGAGAGATCTCGTTCCTCAAGGTCGATGTGGAGGGCGCGGAGCCCGAAGTGCTGTTCGGGAACGACTGGTCGCGCTGGCGCCCGAGGGTGGTTGTCGTGGAGGCGACCGATCCGTGGTCGTTCCAGCAGACACACTCGCGCTGGGAACCACAGCTGCTGGCGGCCGGATACGTGTTTGCTTCCTTTGACGGGATCAACCGCTTCTATGCGCGCTCTGAAGAGCCGGATCTCGTGGCGCGCCTCGCGCCGGCGAGCGTGCTCGACAACTTCGTCTCGGAGAACCTCAATCGCGTCGAGGGCTACGTTCGTCATCTCGAGGCTGAGCTGAAGGCGAGAAGCGCCCACGTGGCAGAGCTCGAGACTTTCGTCGGCCGCCAGGAGGAGATCATCCACGCCAGGGACCGCCGCATCGCCGAGCTCGAAGCGCGCGTCGGCCGGCCACGGCCTCTAGGTGGGGGCAAACGAACTAGGTGACGGGCCGGTGGGCGAGCGAAGGAGGCTCTCGTCTAGGACCGGTCGAGCGGGCAGACGTGCACGGACTGAGCGACCGAGCCGATCTTGGCCGGGATGGCGACACAGCCGCTGGAGTTCACCGCGAACCCGTATGTCGCCCACGGAGGCCTTGCCTGGGCGAGTAGGGCGGCGTCATTGGGGTAGGGGTTGGGGTCGGCCCAGAAGACATAGACGTTGCTGTACGCGCGAAGATCCTTTTTGATCCGGGCTTCGGCAGTCGGAGTAGGCCGGATGTTGCCTTGGATCCGCGCGAAGAAATCGTTGCTCGGGAAGTAGGGGACTACGTAGGCGTCCGGGTTCGACCCGATCATCAGGAATGCCGCGGGGGACGCGATGGACGCCGGCACCAACACGGTGATGTCGCGGTCCGCCCACGCCGTGCGACCGATGTTGTCGGTCTGCTCGGTGACCAGCGACGCCACGATTATCGCCACGAGCAATCCGGCCGCGACCGGCCACGGCCTTGCCGGGGCGAACAAGCGCCGGACGCAGACGCCGAGGAGCACGAACGAGAGCATCTCGAGGGGGACCAGATAGCGGTAGATGGCGAAGATGTCCACCCAGATCAAGTAGGTGACGATTGCGAGCAGCACTATGAAACGCTCGGCGTCGGAGCCGAAGATCGGGCGCCAGGCGCGTCGGCGCGCAGTCAGGGCGACGCCCTTGGCGGCGAGCAGCAGCAGCACCAGTTCCAGAGCGGGCATGGTGAGCTCTCGAAACGCCTGCGGACTCGTGCGCAGCGGTTGCAGTGTCCAGAGGAATGGGTAAAAGAGCGCCTGTAACACGCCGTGCGGCAACCTTCTGGCGTCCGTGTTGGACGCGAGCGGTGCGTACGGCGATGCGAAGAGTTGGTTCAAGTAGGGAAGCAGTGGGCTTCCCCACCGCACCGCGAGCTCGTAGCCCCACCATCCGTAGGAGACGAGGAGGCCCACAAGCGCACCACAGCCGCACGCGAACGCCAACGCCAGCCGGCGGGCGAACGGCAGGCCGATCACCAAGAACGCAATGACCGTGGCCACGGTGAAGGGGAACGCCGAGAGCTTGAGGCCGGAGCCGAACCCCGACGCGACACCGGCCGCCGCGGCCAAAGCGAGCACGCGCCTGCGTGCACCATGAACCGGTGGCCGGCAGGCGTGGAGGCCGAGCAGGATGCCACCGAGGAGGAACGGCGCTGTGAGCGTGTCGCCCATGACGCTTCCGATCTCCGAGAACGCCCCGGCGGCGAAGATACCCAGGCCGGCCCCGACCAGTGCCAGCAGCCGGCGCCGCGTGAAAACCCGAGCGATCAGGTACAGGATCGGAAAGGACAGACCCTGCACGAACGCAATGCCGTAGGCGACTGTGCGGGCGGAGAGGTGGCGTGCCGCGAGGTAGAAGGGGATGTCGAGGACGGGGTTGTAGTAGGTCTGCAGCTGGGCCGGCATGATGTCGTGCTGGTGGTTGACGAGGACCCAGAAGGGATCGAAGAAGTGGTAGTTCATCAGATCCCAGTCCGCGTCCTCGCCGCGGTGGAGCGCGACCAGGCCGTAGAGGAAGGGAAAGGCGATCAGTGCCGCCATCGTCAGCCACATCGCCCACCGGCTCATTGCCACCTGCCGGCTCGGCGAGACAGGGCGGATCACGGTGTGCCGCCGCGAAGCAGGCAGGCAACCAGTGGAGCGTGACGGCCGACACTCTCACCGCGAACACAGGAGCGACGGGCCCGCTGCGAACCTGCGGGTGGGAACGGTGACCCGGCAGCCCCACGACCGACGCCTGTCTCAGTCACCGGGATGCACCCGACAGCTTCTGAACCGGCCTCCATCAGGATCGCGAGTTTGGCACACGAGGGCGCCGGTTGCGAGCTAGTTAGCGAGGAGCTGATCTCGCTCACGGCCTCCGCGCCGCGATCGCGGGCGATAAGGTCGTCTCGCAGGAACGCAAGGTACAGGTTCGGATTGAAAGGACATGTTCCGCAATTGCCCGCGCACCTGCAACCCACCTCACGCGAGGTCTTCACCAGTCCGCACATCCGCTGAACTTCAGGAGCACGAGGCATGGCAAACATTTCGGACCATCAGCAGACTCGCCTGCGGGCGCTCCAGCGGCTCGTCATCGACCTCGGGCGCAAGAACTTCGACGAGCGCCACGGGGATCTCAAGCTGACTCCGGTGGTGGGTCTGATCTGCGCCTACGAGGAGGAAGCCAACATCGCAGACGTGCTTCGGCGCGTGCCGAAGGTGGCCTGCGGGCTGGACGTGACGCCGTTCGTGATCGTCGACGGCGGCGAGGACGAGACCGCCCGTGTCGCGATGGAAGAGGGGGCCGTCACCTTCGTGTTCCCGGTAAACCTGGGTCACGGGGTGGCGTTACGTGTCGGCTATGACCTCTGTGTTGCCTTGGGGGCCCAGTACGTGGTCACCTTCGATGCCGACGGCCAGAACGATCCCACCGAGATGCCTCAGCTGCTTCAGCCGCTGGTGGACGACGAGGCCGACTTCGTGGTGGCCTCTCGGCGCCTGGGCGTGGACAGGACAGGAGACCGGTACCGTCAACTGGGTGTGGTGTTCTTCGCGGCGCTCATGAACCTGTTGACCGGCGCCCACCTCACTGATACCTCCAACGGTTTCCGAGCCCTGCGGGTGACAATGCTGGCGGACGTGAAAGGCCGGCTGGAGCAGGACCAGTACCAGACGGCCGAGCTGCTCGTCACCTCACTCAAGCGGGGGTGGAGGGTAACCGAGCGCCCTGCCGTCTGGCACGAACGGGCCTCCGGCCAGTCGAAGAAGGGCACCAACTTCCTCTACGGTTTTCGCTACGCCGCCGTGCTGCTCGGGACCTGGCGCCGCGAGCGTTGAGCTTTTCTCCATAAGGTTCCACGCGAGCACCTAAAGCCACGCAACGCGCCGTACCGGTTGTCCGCGAAGCGCGGCGGCCGTCCTCGTGCCCCCTGATCGGGCACGCTCTCGGTCGCGCCACGAAGACCGTCCGGCGGGCACGACCGGGGCGTTGTCACGCGGAGCTCTTGGCCGAATTTCGGTGATGATGCCCAGCCACGAAGCGCTAGGTGCGGCTTGGTGGCAAGGATGGGCAAACTAAGCCACACCTTGCGGAGCTATATACTCGCCCGGGAATTCGAACCAAAAGAGCGGAGGAACTCGTGCAGATTGGGATCCTGACTGGTGGAGGAGACGCGCCTGGGCTGAATGCGGCGATCCGAGGTGTGGCACGCAGTGCTTTCGCCGACGGAGTCGATGTTCTCGGAGTGCGGAACGGATGGGCCGGCCTGGTCCAGGACGGCGACGCCGTCCCGCTGCGCCTCGCAGACGTGTCGGGGATCCTCGCTCGGGGCGGGACAATCCTGGGTACCTCGCGAGTCAACCCCCTGGCCGACGCGAAAGCGATGGATGCCGTCATTGCAAATCTCGGCCGCCTTGGTATAGACGCGCTGGTGACCATAGGCGGGGATGACACGCTATCGGTCGGCGCCGCACTGGCGGAGCGGGGAGTGCCCGTGGTCGGCGTCCCCAAGACGGTGGACAACGACCTGCTTCTCACGGAGTACTGCATTGGCTTTGACACCGCGGTCGCCATTGTCACAGAGGCAGTGGACCGACTGCACACCACCGCTGCCTCGCACCACCGAGTGATGGTGGTCGAGGCCATGGGACGCGAGGCCGGGTGGGTGACCCTGATGGGGGGCCTCGCCGGAGGGGCCGACATGATCATCATCCCGGAATTCGCCGTCGGACTGGAGGAGGTCGTCGAGCATCTCAACGCCCGCCGCAAGCAGAGCAAGACCTTCAGCATCATCGCCGTCTCAGAAGGGGCCGAGGTCACCGGCCTGCCCACTCCGTCAGGCAGTGAGGCGCCTCTCGACGCCTTCGGGCACGCCCAGCTCAGCCGCCGTGGGATCGGGGAGCGTCTTGGTCGCCAAGTGGAGGACGTGACCGGTTACGAGACCAGAGTCACGGTGCTGGGCCACACCCAAAGAGGAGGCACGCCTACCGCCTACGACCGGATCTGGGCGACACGGGTCGGTGTTGCCGCCTACAAGCTGATAAGCGAGCGGCGTTTTGGTGAGATCCCCATCAAGCGCGGCGACAACGTGGAGAGCGTCCGGCTGTCCGAAGTGGTAGCCGAACCCCGGCTGGTGCCGGAGGACCTGTACCGACTCGCGGAGTTGTTGTATTGATCAAGCCCAGGGATCCTTCCTCGAGGAGCCGCGATCCTCGCAAGCTCGCACGTCAGCCTTCAGGTGGTCGATGGGGGAGTGGCGCCAGCGCTGCACCATTTGGTGGAGGTTGAAGCGATCGTCGCGCGTTGGACCCGGTAGACTTGCGTACCACGGCGTTTGCCGTGCCTTTCTTTGGGGTCCTGCCCATATGCTCTCGCGCGCCAACTTCCGCAACCTCGCGATCGTCGCTCACGTCGACCACGGCAAGACGACGCTCGTAGACGGGATGTTGTGGCAGTCGGGAGTGTTCCGCGCCAATCAAGAGGTCAATGAGCGCGTGATGGACTCGATGGATCTCGAGCGCGAGAAGGGGATCACCATCCTGGCGAAGAACACCTCGGTGCGCCACGGAGGTGTGAAGTTCAACATCGTGGACACTCCGGGGCACGCCGACTTCGGCGGAGAGGTCGAGAGAGCGCTCGCGATGGTCGACGGTGTTCTCCTGCTCGTGGACGCGAGCGAGGGTCCTTTGCCTCAGACCCGCTTCGTGTTGCGCAAGGCGCTCGAGCGGCGCCTGCCTGTGGTGCTCGTGGTCAACAAGATCGACCGGCCCGATGCGCGTCCCAAAGAGGTAGTGGACGAGGTCTACGAGCTGTTCTTGGACCTCGACGCGGACGAGGAGCAGATCGAGTTCCCCATCGTCTACTGCAATGCCAGGGCGGGACGTGCCTCGCTCGATCCGACAGTGGTGGGAACAGACCTCGAGCCGTTGTTCAAGGTCATCTACGACTACATTCCGGCTCCGACCTTTGAGCCTGGGCATCCGCTGCAGGCACTGGTCACTAACCTCGACGCGTCGGCCTATGTCGGTCGTCTTGCGATCTGCCGTGTGCTGCATGGCACGATCCGGCGCGGTCAGCAGGTCGCGTGGTGCCGGGCCGACGGAGCTGTGGAGCGATTCAAGGTTGCCGAGCTGTACGTGTCCGAGGGGCTGGACCGGGTCGATGCGGCGGAGGCCGGCCCGGGCGAGATCATTGCCGTGGCCGGGTTGTCCGATGTCACGATCGGCGAGACGCTCTCGGACCCCGACGACCCGCGGCCGCTCCCGGTCCTCATCGTCGACGAGCCGAGTCTCGGCATGACGATCGGCATCAACACCTCGCCCCTGTCGGGGACCGAAGGGACCAAGGTCACCGCCAGGCTGCTCAAGAACCGCCTCGACGCCGAGCTTGTCGGCAACGTCTCGATTCGCTTGCTGACCACGGAGCGACCCGATACCTGGGAAGTACAAGGTCGCGGTGAGCTGCAGCTCGCCGTGCTGGTCGAGATGCTGCGTCGAGAGGGCTTCGAGCTCACCGTCGGCAAGCCGCAGGTCGTCACCCGGATGATCGGTGGCAAGCTGCACGAGCCGATGGAGGCCGTGTCGATCGACGTGCCCGAGGAGTTCCTCGGTGTGGTCACCCAGTTGCTCTCGCTCCGCAAGGGGCGGCTGGTCCAGATGGTCAATCACGGCACCGGCTGGGCCAGGGTCGACTATTCGGTACCGTCTCGAGGCTTGATCGGCTTTCGCACGGAGTTCCTTACCGAGACCCGCGGAACCGGAGTGCTGCACCACATCTTCGACCGCTTCGAGCCGTGGCACGGCGAGCTGCGGACGCGTTCGTCGGGCTCGCTGGTTGCAGACAGGGGCGGTCTGACGACCACCTACGCGCTCATGAACCTCCAAGATCGCGGCGCGCTGTTCGTCGGGCCTGGCGTCGAGGTCTACGAGGGGATGATCATCGGAGAGAACGCCC
>Ga0182011_10000847_pt1 | contig 26741 bp, 20 predicted proteins | sample 711E1DmetaG_FD_120481 | JGI IMG/M metagenome (GOLD analysis project Ga0182011, IMG submission 120481) | Permafrost microbial communities from Stordalen Mire, Sweden - 711E1D metaG | ecosystem: Environmental > Terrestrial > Soil > Wetlands > Permafrost | place: Sweden: Stordalen | collected...
GATCAATTCGTGCGCTCCTCCAACACCCAATCCCAACCCTTTGTCTGGACAGCCACGGCCGATTCGATTCTGGCCAAGATTGAAAGACTATGTAACCGTATTTCTGGGACAGCACACTAGTTGGTGAGCCACGTGGAGGGCGATGGTGGTCTTTCCGCTCCCTGCCGGACCAGAGAGGTGAACGTGTAAACCATCTTGGAGATAGAGCAGAGTGCGGTCTGCCAAGTCCTTGACAAAGGGCGTCTCCACAAAGTCCGCGGGTGGAGGCGTTCCGACCCCAGATCGCTGTGCCGATGGATTACCCTCCGCCTGAGGAGGACTGGGAGTATAGGTGAACTCTTGCTTACAGAAGGGGCATAAGTAGCGGCGCTGGCGCCCCGATTCCACCTGCACTTCTCGATGGCACCATGGGCAGGCCTCTTTCAGCTTATCCATCTGTGGCCTCCTTTCTCAATGGCCTCCGGATGCTCCGCGCCAGGTCGCGAGAGAGGGAGCATAGCCGTAACTTCCGTGCCTTTGCCCGAAGCGCTATGGACCACACACTCTCCACCTACGGCGTCGGCGTAGTCTTGCATTGTTGCCATCCCTGGTCCACGAGGAGCGCTTTCCGCATCGAAGCCCTGGCCGTCGTCCCGCACCTCAAGACGTAACCAGCCTTCCCGAGACGCGTCCAATCCTACGCTGACCTTGCCGGCCTTCGCATGCTTGACTGCGTTGGTCAGGGCTTCTTCGGCGATGCGGTACGCCGCCAGCTTCACCGGCTCTGGCACCGAATTCCGGTCAGCCTTCTCCCGTCTCACAAGCTCTTCATCCAGCTTTACCTCGACAGCCGGACCCGCTTTAACCTGATTTCCAAAGGACTGAAAGGTCGGGACGAGCCCCTGGCTGAGAGTTGAAGGGTAGAGTTGGCGGCTGAGAACTCCTATTTGCTGCTCGATCACTTGGTTCAGGCCGTCGATCGATTCGCTTAGAAGCCGGGTTGTTTCCGACGCGGAGCTTGTACCTTTCAGAAGCTGTTGCAGGTGGCATTTCAGGATTAAGAGCCTTTCCTGCACGCCCTCATGCAGTTGCGCAGCGATGTCCCGGCGAACGCGCTCTTGCGCCTCCATAAGCCGCTGTCGCGAGCGCTGCAACTCCTCCGCCCTGGCGACCGCGACCCCCTGCCGTAGCAGCGCTTCCTCCGTCGCCTTGCGCACAATGGCATAGCGCATGCAGCGCCCCAGCAGCTTGCTATCCACTTGCCCCTTAACCAGATAGTCTTGCGCACCCCCCTTCAGCGCCTCAACCGCCAGCGCTTCGTCTTGGAAGCCTGTGAGCACCACAATGGGCACACCCGGCGCTTGCGCTCGCATTACGACGAGGGTGTCAAGGCCATGACTGTCCGGCAGCCCCAGGTCCAGCAGAACCACGTTGCAGGCCTCTTCCCAAAGGTATTCCAGCGCCTCGCTAAGCCGCCGGACGTGGGTCATCTGGAACTGCTCAGGCAGGGCTTCCTCTAAGCCCTCGTACAGCAGGCGGGCATCTCCCAAGTTGTCTTCAACCAGCAATACTTTGATGGGTTCAGATGACATGGCCTCTCCCTATTGCGGTGGCAGTTTCACTATAGTGAACCAGAATTCCTCGATAGCCTTTACTACCGCGCTGAACTGGTCCAAATTAAGGGGCTTGGTGATGTAGCAGTTGGCGTGGAGGTCATACGTTTTGAGGATGTCCTGTTCGGCGCTTGAGGTGGTCAGGACTACCACGGGGATGCGTCTCAACTGCTCATCAGCCTTGACCTCCGCCAGCACCTCACGACCGTCTTTCTTCGGCAGGTTCAGATCCAGCAGGATGAGGTCCGGACGGGTTGCATGGACGTACTTGCCTTCGCGGCGCAGAAACGCCATGGCCTCTACCCCGTCGCCCACCACGCTCATATGGTTGAGCAGCTTGGAATCCTTCAAGCTTTCCCGCGTCAGGCATACGTCACCAGGGTTGTCTTCCACCAGGAAAATCTCAACAGGCCTGCCAGACGCTGCAGCGCTCATAGTCCATTACCTCCTATGGGGATTGTGAAGTAAAACGTGGAGCCTGTACCGGGGTGCGACTCCACCCAGATGCGCCCACCGCGACGCTCCACAATCTTCTTGCAGATGGCCAGGCCGATGCCTGTGCCGGGATACTCTTCTCTAGTGTGCAGGCGCTGGAAGATAACGAAGATGCGCTCCGCATATTGGGGATCGATGCCGATGCCGTTATCGCGGACGGAAAAGACCCATTCATTTCCCTTTTGCTCAGCCGAGACATGAATGCAGGGTGGCTTCTCAACGTGGAACTTGATGGCGTTGCCGATCAGGTTCTGCAACAACTGAACCAGTTGCAAGTTGTCGGCCATCACGGTCGGTAGCGGGTCGTGGGTCACCACCGCGCCACTCTTCTCAATCGCCGCCTTTAGATTGGCGAGTGCCTGATCGAGGACGTCCGTGCAATCGGTAGGCTCGATTCCCTTAGCACGCGTACCCACACGGGAATAAGCCAACAGGTCGTTGATCAGCCCCTGCATCCTGTTTGCGCCATCCACGGCGTAAGCGATGAACTCGTCGGCCGCGGCGTCCAGTTGGCCCTGATAGCGCCGCGCCAGGAGCTGGGTATAGCTCGACACCATGCGCAACGGCTCTTGCAGGTCATGCGAAGCGACGTAGGCGAACTGTTCCAGTTCCTTGTTGGAACGTTCCAGGTCGGCCAAGGTCAGTTTTAACTTCTCCTCCGCCCGCTTGCGCTCGGTGATGTCCCGGAGGAAACCCACGTTGCACACCCTGCCATCAACAGATACGGGGACCGCGTTGACATCCGCGTAGACAATTACGCCGTCCTTCCTGAGATACGGAACGCCCGGGGAGAGCGTCTTCTCTCCTCGGACATGGGCTTCGAACTCGGCCACGACCCACGGCAGATCATCCTTCGCGTGAATGTCGGCCACGCCCACCGTTGTCAATTCCGCTTCGGAATATCCGAGAAAGCGACATGCGGCGGGATTCGCGTAACTGAACATCCTCGTTTCAAGGTCGGCGACCAGGATGCCATCGGCGCTTGCCTGAAAAAGTGCGTGGTATTTTGTCTCCGACTCCCGCAGCGCCGCCGCAGCCCGCTTGCGCTCCGTGACATCCTGCTTCATGGCGATGAAGTTTCTAATCGTTCCACCTTCGTCCAAAACAGGTGTAATCGTCATTTCTTCGACATACGTCGTGCCATCTTTGCGGCGGTTGGTTAGTTCCCCATGCCAGACTTTCCCGGCAATGATCGTGTTCCAGACGTTTCTGTAAAAAGGCTGATCATGCTTACCAGACTTCAAAAGGCGGGGGTTCTGACCTGGCGCTTCTTCAGCCGTATACCCGGTAAGGGCCGTAAAAGCTGGATTGACCCAGAGAATTGTGCCTTCCGGGTTAGTGATAACGATCCCGAAGGCCGCAGCTTCGAGCGCCGCCGACTGGAGGCGTAGCTTCGCTTCCGCTTTTTTTCGCTCGGTGATGTCGCGGAAGAAGCCCGCGACGCACACCCTACCATCAACAGACATGCCGAACGCGCTGACATCCGTATAGACAATTGCGCGGTCCTTCCTGAGAAACGGAATGCCCGCCGTCAGCGCCTTGTCTCCGCGAACCTGGGCTTCGAACTCGGCCACGACCCACGGCAGATCATCCTTCGGGTGCATGTCGGCCACGCCCATCGTTGCCAATTCCGCTTCGGAATATCCGAGCAGGCGACATGCGGCGGGATTCACGTACCTGAACATCTTCGTTTCAACGTCGGCGATCAGGATGCCATCGGCGCTTGCCTGAAAAAGCGCGTGGTATTTTGCCTCCGACTCCCGCAGCGCCGCCGCCGATTGCTTGCGCTCGGTGATTTCTGTTTCCAGTGCTTCATTGGTTCTTTTGAGTTTGGCTGTGCGCTCTTCTACCAGCTCCCCGAGATGTTCGCGGTGTTTTTTCAATTCCGCTTCCGCTCGCTGGCGCTCGGTGATGTCGGTACAGGTACCCACCCACTCCCGAATACTGCCGTCTGCTTCGAGCACCGGGATGCCCCGAGCGAAGAAGAGCCGATAGCTACCATCGTATTTGCGCACGCGGAATTCGTTTTCAAGGGAACTTTTCGCTTCCACTGCTTCTATCCACACCTGTGCCACTCGCTCGCGCTCATCCGGGTGAACTGCATCAATCCATTCCCACCCTTTGTTCGCTTCTTCGCTCTGGCCCGTAAACTCCCTCCATGCAGGTAAATCGACAACGACCTCTCCACGGGCGTTTGCCGTCCACACCACACTCGCAGTCGCCGTAATGAATGCTCGATAGCGTTCCTCGCTCTTCCGCAGTTCTTCCTCCGCCCTCCTGTGCTCGGTGATGTCCCGCACGATCCCCCACATCTCCACGGGCTGCCCCTGTTCATTCTTCACTAGGCAAACTCGGATACTGATGGGGAATGCCGTCCCGTCTTTTCTGAAATACTCCTTCTCATATTCGTCGGAATACCCTCTCGCCAATATCTGATTCTTCACAATGTCTGCATCGCTTTCATGCCACTTGCGCGGTGTCAACTCCTGAGGAGCCAACCTTCTGAGTTCGTCCTTTGAGTAGCCGAGCATATCCAGATAAGCCTGGTTAGCATCCTGAATATGCCCGTTCATATCAGTGGAAATGATCCCATCCACACTGGACTCATACAGAGTCCGGTACCCTTCTTCAGATTTCCGGAGGGCTTCCCCTACCCGCGCGTTCTCCAGAGCTATGGCCGTCTGGCTGGCGAAGGCGGTCACGGCGGGCACTTCGGCCTCAGTCAGGCCGGTCCCGGTGATAAGCAGCACGCCGTGCGCCTCGCCGCCGACCGTCAACCGCGCGGCGATGCCCTGATCCATCCTCAGCAAAGCCGCCAACCGGCTGGCTAGCGGCGCCAGCGGCCCGGGCAAACCCTCGACCATGATCTCGGCGGTCCTATTCCGGTCAGTAAAAATTGTCTGTCCTTCTGCCATAATCCGCTGGTAGAAACCACCCGGCGCCAGCGGCATGCGGTAGTCCTGGAGCGCGATCCCAACAAGTTTCGCGGCTGCCTGGAGCAAGACCGGCCCGAAGGTCGTATGGGAGACGGCGAGGCTCGCCCGGTCCGGCGTCAGGCTGAAGACCACGGTATTGAAGCCCAGCCGAACCACCTCCTCGCCGACTGTGCGGTAGACCTCAGCGGCCGTGCGGGCGCGCTGCACGGCCTGGGCGGCCTGGCTGAAGGCTAACAGCCGGCGCTGGGCGCGGCTTGCCTCGTCCTGGGAGCGCCGCAACTCTTCCTTCATCCTCTCGAGTTTTCCGATATTGGGCATCATCCAGTGCCCTTGGCGGTCCGTTCGTCCATGGCAGGTGTGGTGCCCGCTCCAGGGCTCCAAATCCATATAAGTCTGGTGGAGCTTACAGCGTTATCGCTAAGTCTCTAAGTAAACCCACCGCCGGCAAGGCTAGGCATGCCGGGTGTCCTTCACGTGAAGAACCAACTGACTGTAGATAAAGAACTTATCTCAGAATTGGCATAGGAATACTGTGCTCGGTTGCCGGTCGCGAATCAGGGTACACACCGACCCGCTCCTAAACGCCAAGCTCGTAAGAAAAGGTCCCAACTCCTCTGCTTTCAGCGTAATCAAAAGGATAGTACGAAGGTTGCGCACAGCTTCCTCCCGCAGCGGAAACACCTTCAGGTTTCTGCTTGCAATCACCAACAGGCATTTGCCGTTCCAAACAGGCTCTGTCCGAAGGTGTCTACTATTCGAGTGATTTATGGAAGCGCAGGACGCTGATCGTCAGCAGGAAAATAGCGATGCTCGCCAAGGCGGCGACCTCCGGCCAGAGCACGTCGAAACCAGCCCCTTTCAAGTACACACCACGCAGAAGCACCATGATGTGGAGCAGTGGGTTGGCGTAACATATCTTCTGAAGCAGGGGTGGCATGCTGGCGATGGGGGTGCCAAAGCCGGAGAGTGTGATCATCGGCATGGTGAAGAAAAAGGAGAGGATCATGGCTTGCTGCTGGTTCGCCGAGACCGTCGAAAGAAACAACCCCAATCCAAGACCCGCAAGGATGAAGGTTACCAACCCGACCGCCAGCACCCCCAGGCTTCCCCGGAAGGGCACCCCGAACCAAAATGTTCCCACCAAGGCAATGAGCGTGGCGTCTACGCAGCCGACCAGGAAGAAGGGAATGGTCTTTCCCAGGATGAATTCCCAGCGGCGAATAGGCGTGACCATGACCTGCTCGAGCGTGCCGATCTCGCGCTCACGCACAATCGCGAAGGCGGTGAGCATCATGACCAGGATCAACAGGACGTTGCCGATGACCCCGGGAACGAAATACCACCGGCTTTCCAGCCCTTCGTTGAACCAGGGCCGCATTTCAAGATTCACTTGGGGCAGCGACGAAACCTGTTGCGGGGCCGTCCGCTGCATGCGGTCGAGTTGGTAGTCGCGGCTAAACTGGGCGCCAATCTGGTTGAGATAGCCCAGCGCCACGAGGGCTGTGTTGGAGTTGGAACAATCCACCAGCACCTGCACTGTAGCCCCTTGGCCGTTGCGCAGGCGCTGGGCGAAGCCGGAATTGATTTCCATCGCCGCCAGGAAATCGCCCCGGTCAAGGCCTTCGCGGAGGTCTGCGCGCCGAACCGCATATTCGTTCAGGTGGAAATAATGGCTGGCGGAAAAGCGAGCCACCAGCTCGCGGCTCTCCTGCGTATTGTCCAAATCGAGCACGGACAGCGCCACATTTTTTACATCCAAGGTGGCCGCGTAACCGAACACCAGCATTTGGATGAGTGGCGGACCAAAGAGCAGCCAGCGCATGCGCGGGTCCCGGAGCGTCTGGATGAACTCCTTCTTGACCATGTTGCCGATGCGTCGCAGTGAGGAGACAAATTTCATTCCAGCCTCTTTTGAAACGCGCGTGTGGCCCTTATGATCAGCAGCGCGGCAATTATCCCTAAGGCCACGATGTCTCCTGCCAAAAGCCGCACCGCCGTGCCCTTGAGAAAAACACTACGCAGGATGGAAACGTAATAACGCGCCGGCATGATGCGCGTGATCCACTGCACGAGAAGGGGCATCTGATCGATGGGAAAGATAAAACCGGAAAGAAGAAAGGTGGGCAACAGCGTTACCAGCAGAGCCAACTGGCTGGCCCCGAGCTGTGACTTGGCCGTGACCGAGAAAAAATACCCCAGTGACAACACCACAATCAGGAACAGTGCCGAGCAGGCAAACAACACCGTCCAGCTTCCCCGGAAGGGAACGCCAAACCACCAGACCGCGGCGCCGGCGCAGAGCGCTGTATCCATCATCCCGATGACAAAATAGGGAATCAGCTTTCCGATCTGAATTTCCATCTTGCCCACGGGTGTGGCGATGAGCTGTTCCATGGTGCCGCGCTCCCACTCCCGCGCGATGGTCAGCGAAGTCAGGAATGCGCCCACTACGGCCATCACCATGGCCACCACGCCGGGCACAATATTGGCCATGCTTTCCAGATCTTCATTGAACCATGTCCGTTGCTGGAAGGTGACGTTGGGGGTTACAGGCGGCAGGCCGTGGCGCTGCTGCCACTCGATCTGTATGTCTTGGGAGTAGGCTTGGATGATACTCAGAGCGTAGCCCATGCCGATGCTGGCGGTGTTGCTATCGCTGGCATCGAGCAACGCTTGCACAGAGGCCTGCCCGCGTGAGTGAAGTACTTCCGAAAACTGCGGAGGCACCACCACGGCCACCGTACAGGCGCTCCGGTCAATCTGCCGGATAATGTCGGGATAATTTTCCGCGACATGTACAATCGTGAAATAGTCAGTGGCCTGGAAATGCTTCAGCAGATCTTGACTGGTTTGTGTCGCGTCGCGGTCGTACACGCAGAGGGGGATGTGCTTGACGTCCAGATTCACACCGTAGCCGTAAATGACAAGCTGCACAAGCGGCATGGCGAAAATAATCAGGAGGCTGCGCGGATCACGCCAGACCTGGATGACTTCCTTGCGCATCATGGCCAGGATGCGGCGCAGGCTCATGCGGCTCTCCCCGGTTTGGATTCACGCCCGGCGGTCAGGGCGACGAAGACGTCTTCCAGGCTGGGTGGAATCTGCTCCAGCCGGCCGACGCGGACCTGCCCGGACTCCAGGGCCGCCTGGATTCCAGGCATGGCAGCCTGGGCGTCGGCGACCACCGCATGCAGACTGCTTCCAAAGACCGCCGCGTCCAGCACGCCCGGCGCTCGGCTCAGCGCTTCGAGTCCCGGCCCCAGCGGTTCGCATTCCACCAGCAGGAGTTGGCCTTTCATGGATCGAGTCTTCAGTTCTGTGGGCGTGCCCATGGCCACTATGCGCCCACGATCGATCAGCACCAGGCGATTGCAGTATTCCGCCTCGTCCATGTAGTGTGTGGTGACGAACACCGTGACGCCCTCACCTACCATCTGCTGAATCAATTCCCAAAATTGCCGGCGCGAGACGGGATCGACGCCCGAAGTCGGCTCGTCAAGAAAGACTATGGGGGGACGATGCAGCACCGCGCACCCCAGCGCCAACCGCTGTTTCCAGCCCACGGCCAGGGCGCGCGTCAGGGTTTGCTCGCGGCCTTCCAGTCCCGCCATGCGCAGCGCCCACGCCATGCGCTCCGGCAATTCCTTGCCGGGTACGCTGTATAATCCCGCGAAAAACCGCAGGTTCTCAGCGACTTTCAGGTCGTTGTAGAGGGAAAATTTCTGCGACATGTAGCCAATCTGCTGGCGCACTCCCTCAGGCTCCTTGGCGACGTCAACCCCTGCCACTCGCGCCCGCCCGGAGGTGGGCAGGAGCAGTCCGCAGAGAATACGGATGGTGGTGGATTTGCCCGCGCCGTTGGGGCCCAGGAAGCCGAAAATCTCGCCCCGTTGCGCCTGGAAGCTGATGCTGTCCACCGCGACAAAGCTCCCAAAGCGTTTGGTCAGGTTTTCGACTACCACCGATGCATCGTTTCGTAACATGACAGCCTTGTTCTCCGGCGCCCGCTACCCGGATCTTCGGCTGATCACCGGGAGTGCCGAAGTCGGAAATACAGCCCTCTCCCGAGGGCAGAGGGTGTCCCGCGACTGCGCTTTCACCAGCCGTCGCGGGACGGGTGAGGGGTCACTTGCACGCTGACGGATTAGATGGACCCTACTCGAGCCATCTGACCATACGCTCGCGAACCTCTTCCAGACTGAGGGGTTCACCGCGGTCCGCTTGGCGAAGGACTCTATCGACCTTGTACAGTAGCGCCTGTCATTGACGGGCAGACATGGAAGACGATGTCTACACCACCCCCTGAGCCCATTGTCCTACTGCGAGGCCTGCGCGTAATGCTGTTGAAAGTCTGGGACTTTGGGCGCCTTCTGGACGGCCTATGAAAGGTACTTAAGCGCTTGGGCGCGGTCCCCCTTCCTATAGTAGGCCCAACCCAATGCGTCCATCGCCGTCGCCTCGTCAGGGGAGAGCGTCAGGGCTTTCTGCGCCGCACCTATCGCCTGGTCGAATTTTGACCCATCGACGTACAACTCCGCCAGCATGGAGTACGCGCCGGCTCTTGCCTGCTCCGGGGTTATTGCCAACCGGCTCTTGCTGCCAATTGCCCTCTGCGCGCTCGCTTCACCAGCGGCCAATTTTCCTTGTTTCTCGTAAAGGACAGCCAGAAGGAAATACTCGTCAGCGCAGAAGTCGGCGCAGTACCGAAGGGCCTCATTGATCTTTTTCTCGGCAGCCGCAGGGTCACGGCTCATGCAGCACAATCCCCAGGAATGCAGTATCGAAGCATCCTTAGGATTTTCCGCAAGAGCGGCTTGGTATTCGTTCGAGGCTGCGTTCAGATTCTCCCAGCACTGCTGCGAAGCTTTGGCAAGATGTTCTTGCCCTACCCTCTCAGGGTCGTGCCAATCGCTGATTTTCCACTGGCGGCCACCCTCCTTTACAAGTTCGATTCGGCAGCGCCATTTCTCTCCCCAGGGCTTGGTCAGGTAGGCCGTGGCGGTGGCGGTTTCTCCCTGAACCTGCGTCCCTTGGACGTTCACGGAATCGATTCTCCCTATTACCTGTTGGAAGGAGTCTTGAATGGAATCATGGCCGCCACTGCGGCTGTTGAGCGTATTGGTAAGGACTGTCGAGAGATATTGCACTTTGGCGGTTTCAAAGTTTGACTTGTTGACCGCGGAGAAGAATCCCTCGACCACGCTGTTGGCGCTGGAACCTGCCGTACATCCCGAAAGCAGACCCAGAGTCAAAATGGGTAATCCGAAAGAGCTGAAGCTAAAACGACTCATAACGCCTCCTCTGATGAACGGATAGCGGAATTATTGCAGGTTCTATCACCTGCGCCTCCTTACCTCAAGGGCGTTGATCGCGGCGTATGCGCCGCCGGTCATAGAGGATTAGACACGGAATACGATCTCTGCGCCACCCACGATTATCGGATACGTTGGCCCATTCGGTCCGTCCTCGCTGTGCAAGGGACCCCTCACCCGTCCCGCTCCGGCTGGTGAAAGCGCCGGAGAGGGCGATTGACTCAGTTCTACCCCCGGTGTCCAGCAAAAGATGTGGGACACGCTCAGCCCCCTTGGGGAGGGCAGAGTTTGTAGTCTTTGCCGTTCTCCTCTCTCATCGAAAAATGGACAGCAACATGTAGAAACTCTAGATTCCCACAAAAGCTGGGAATCCACTCCGTTCAGCGCATCTCCGAAGGTCTCCCGACTGGATTCCCGCTTTCGCGGGAATGACTACGACTTTCCTTCCAGCGCGGAAACGAAGAGGTCCTCTATGGTCGGCGCCACAGGCCGGATGGAATCGTAAGTGACGCCGGCCGATTCCAGCCGCGCGCGCAAATCCTCCAACCGGCGAGCCGCGTCGTCCACGAACAAGTGGACGCGGTCGCCCACCAGCAACGCATCTCGCACGCCGGGGGCGCCCACCAACGCCGCGCGCACCTGCCCCGGCTGTGTCGCGTGCACCGCCAGAATCTCGCCCGGAAATCTCTTCTTGAGCTCCTCCGGCCGATCGCAAAAAAGCATGCGGCCCTGGTGCAGCAGCCCTACGCGATGGCAGCGCTCCGCTTCGTCGAGGTACGACGTGGAAATGAGAATCGCCACGCCCTCCGCCACCAATGAATAGAGAATGCGCCAGAAATCCCGCCGTGACACAGGATCGACTCCGTTGGTCGGCTCGTCGAGGAGGATCACCTTCGGGGTGTGAATCAGCGCACAGACCAAGCCAAGCTTTTGCTTCATCCCGCCCGAAAGATTCCCCGCCAGACGGCGCCGGAAATCGCTCAGGCCCGCGGCCGCCAGCAATTCTTGGGAGCGCCGCTCGCGCTGCTTGCGCACAACTCCAAATAAATCCGCGTAAAACCGGATGTTCTCGTCCACCGTGAGATCTTCGTAGAGGCCAAAGCGCTGCGACATGTAGCTGATTTGGAACTTGACGCCCTCCGGGTCGCGAACCACATCGAAGCCGGACACCTGTGCCGAGCCGGAATCCGTCGCCAGCACGCCCGCCAGCATCCGTAGCGCGGTGGTTTTACCGGCGCCGTCAGGACCGACCAATCCGAAGATTTCTCCTGCGTACACTTCGAAGCTGAGCCCGTCCACGGCGCGCACTTCACCGAAGTGCTTACTCAGCGAGGAAACGATGATGGCAGGAGGGGTGCTCATGGCGCGCTCACTTTTGTAGCGGCGATCCCGCAAGGCGGGATCGCCAGATGGCGGTATAAAGCCGCCTCTACGTCGAACTTTACCCGTACCGTTCGCTAATTCAGTTTGACAATGGCGTCTGCCGGCATTCCGGGTTTCAGCTCCCGGTTCGGATTCTCCACATCCACTTTGACCCGGTAAACCAACGTGACACGCTCTTTCTCCGTCTGCACGCTCTTGGGAGTGAATTCCGCCTCCGAAGAGATGAAGGAAATCCGGCCGTGGTAAATCCTGTCCGGGTATGTGTCGGTGCGTACGTCTACCACCTGCCCCCAGTGCACTTTGCCGAGATCCGTCTCGGGCACATATACCCGGACCCACAGATGGTCCAGGTCGGCGAGGGTCACGATGGGCGTGCCGGGTGAGACGACCTCTCCCAACTCCGCCTGCCGCACCAGCACCACTCCGTTGAAGGGCGCGCGCAGCACCGTGTAGGTCAGCCGGATGTGGGACATTCGCAGGTTCTGGTCCGCTTGGTGAACATTTGCCCGATCAACCGCCAGTTCTTCTTTGCGGGTTCCTTCCACGAGCTCGTTGTAGATTTGCTGCGCCCGCTCATAGGTATCCTGCGCGCGAGTGACATTGGTAGCGGCCAAGTCGCGCGTCTGCCCCGGGATTTCATCCTTTTCGTAAAGCGCTTGGTAACGCGTGTAGTCCTTCTTCTTCTGCTCGAGGTCAGCCTGAGCATCGAGCATCGCGAGCTTGGCGGCCTCGATATCTTGCGTCCGGCTGCCCGCCAAGCCGAGGGTCAGTTGCCGGCTGCGCACGCCAATGGCAGATTCGTCCTGCGCCACCTGTTGCCGGTAGTCATCGCTATCGAGCCGCGCCAGCAAGTCGCCGGATCGCAGCGCCATGCCTTCCTCCACCGGCAGAGCGACGATGCGGCCGGTCACCTTGAAGCTGACCAGGCTCTCGTGCGCTTCAATGTTGCCGGAGAGATTCAGCACGTTTTCCACGGTGGGCTTGCGGAACCACTGGGGATGGAGGTAGATCACTGCGCCCCCAATCGCCAATAGCAGCAGGAGCGGAATCACGCGTTTCATGGCTTATCAAACCTCTTTTTCCAGAGTCTTGCCTAGATATCTTGAAGTCGAGACCCTGGTGTAAACTGGGGCGAAGCCCCGTTAGGATTAACTATCAAGTGTTAACTATGCACTGTTCGCTGCCTACTGCCGACTGCCTTCTTACCCCTCAGGGCTCGGCGAGGTATGTTTGGTAAATCTTTTCGGTTCCACCCAGCGAGCGCACGAGAGCCATGACGGCATCGCCGTGCCGCGCCAAGGCCATGATGCGGTCATCCTGCGCGCTGGCTAAGCTGGCTTGCGCGGTCACCACCTCGATGTTATCCGTCACCCCGTTGCGGAAACGGTCTTGCGCCAGGCTCAACTCGCGCTCTGCCAGGTGGAGGGCTGCCTCGGTGACGGTCATTTGACTCTCGGTGGATTCCAAGTCCAGCAATGCCGTACGTAGTTCCTGCTCGATCTCTCGGCTGAGGTCGTCGATCTGCGCGTTCAGGCGTTTCAACTGGCTTTGGAGTTCCGTCTTCTCTCCCGCGCGGTCCCGGTCAAACAAGGTGACCGTGAGCGTGCCCTGAATCTCGCCGGTTCCTGCCATGGAGCCGAACTGGCGCCCGATGGCTCCATAATCGCCGTTAACCGACAGCGTGGGGAGATAGCGCGCCCGCGAGGCCTTGAGCTGCTCGACGAGTGACTCTCGCTGCTTGAAAAGAGCGGCGTAGTCGGATCGCGCCTCGAGGGCGGTGTGAAGCGCCTGGCCTGCGTCCGCCGTTTCCACGTGATGGAATTTCAAGGGTTCTGCCAATTCCAGCGCAGTGCCGGGGCTGAGTCCGAGGAAATGCGCTAGAGCGAGCAGGGAGGTCTGATAAGTGTTGCGCGCCACCAACAGCGTCTGCTGGTCCCGCGCCAGTTGCACCTGGGCGCGAACCTCGTCCACCGCGGTTGCCAGTCCCTCGGCGTGTTGGTCGCGCGCGAGTTTTTCCAGGGTTTGCGAAGTGGTCACGCGACTTTGCGCCGCTTCCACCTCCGCGGCGGAAGCCTGGGAGTCAAGATAAAGCCCTGCGGCTTGGCGGATCACCAAGTCGCGTGCGTCCTGATAATCGAGCTTGGCGGCCTCCTCCTGTTTTTCGCTGGCCTTCCAGTTGTGGTAGGAGTGGCGGTCAATCAAAGATTGGCTGGCCGAGAGGCGGGAATCGTAGTGCGCGAACGGGCCGACGACGCTGGGAACTGCAAAGGAAAATCCAAGGGCGGGCAAATTGATTTTCGGAAAAGAAATTCCCATGGCGGCCAAATCGATATTCTGACGGTTGGCTAAAGCGTCCGCGGTGACGTGCGGCAGCAAGGAAGCCCGCCGCCGCTCGCGCGTGCCTCCCAATTCCTCCATTTGAGCACTCGCCACGCGCACGCTGAGGTTCTGCTTCAGCGCCAGGCCAATCGCCTCCCGCAACGTCAGCCGCCGCGGAGCGGTCTGTTGCGCCTCGACAGGCGTTCCGCCCGCAAACCACAACGTCACAAACAGCGTGACCCAACTTGCCTTCCAACGCATGGACTTTCTCCTTTGCTGCTCCGCCGCCGTTTCCAGGCGGCCCTCAAGCCGGTTTCTTCCGCAGGCCGTACAAAACGAAATCCAAGTGCGCCTTCATGTAGGCATCGAAGTCCAGGCGATACCGCTCCCCGTGCAGCACTCTCCACAGGATGGCCAGAACTGCCGGTGCGGCCAGAATCTGCGGGAATTCCGTTGCCGCGGTCTCCCGAAACTCGCCCGACGCGACGCCTTTTCTCAGCACGTGCCGCAGCGCCTTCATCCCCGGCACAATAATTTCGCGATGATAAATGTCTGTGAGTTGAGGGAACCTGCCACCTTCAGAGATCAGCAGGCGCACGATGGCGCGAACCTTTTCATTTCTTACGATTTGGCTGTACATCCGTAACAGCAAATCGCGAAGCAGGTCCTCCGCGCTGCCGGTGAAGGCCTGGGCAACTGCATCAAATCTCTTTTGCGGCAGGCTTCGCACCACCGCTCGAAACAACCGTTCCTTATCCCGGAAATAGAGGTAAATCGTTCCCTTGGCGATTCCCGCCTGCCGGGCGACTTCGTCAATGCGAGTTGCCTCATACCCGTGCGCAGCGAAAACCTTGAAAGCGGCCGCCAGGATTTCCTCCTGACGGTGCAGCTTCAGATCCCGCCGGCGCGGGGAGGACTTGGCTGCCTTTACTCGCCTGGGATTTATGGCCGTCATGCCTCTCTCCACATAATGACTGAACGGTCAGTCATTATTTATCGACAACAAGATAACCGAGATGAAAAGCATTGTCAACTCACTTTGGGCAGGAAGGACAACCTGGCGTCCTGAGGAGCCGCAGATGCCGAAGATGCTTGCATTGCCATGAAAATGCACTGAGCGAGCTCCTTCGCTGAGTTTACCCTGAGCGGCAAATCGAGATTCTTCGCTTCGCTCTCCAGAAACTCGATGAATTACTCGTTTCAGTCGAGCAATTTAGGCTGGGCGGACCGGAAGGCGTTTTAGCCGCTTTTTTCCCCCCAGAACGTCCCAGCACTGTCGACTCCTGATCCCCGGAGGGGATCGAGAGAGTAACCGGGGGCAACGCCCCCGGAAAACGCGCAAAAAAAAGGTCCGACCCTGAAAGGGTCGAATCCGAGTGGCGCCACGGCGGGCTTGCGTCCGGCGGCTCAAGGGAATGCGACCCCTTCAGGGTCGGGGACCGAACGTCGCGCATTCCGGGGGCGTTGCCCCCGGCTACTATCTTGTGCCCTTGCAGGGCACAAAGAACCTACCCTTGGGCCTTAACCCCGCGACACCCGTTTCTGTCATCACGGATAGCCGTTTTCCGCTATGCATGCTCAGGATGACAGCATGGAAGATTTGTCTCGCAGCCTGTTACGCCCTCTTCAGAAAAGCCGCGTAGCTGTGGCGAAGCGCGGGACGCTCTACCAACTCGAACCCAGCGTGGATTGCCGCCTCCAGCTCGACTTCGAAATCCGTCTTCTTCACGTGTCCGGCCGGCTCGGTAAAGAGCAGCCCCCCGCCCAGCTTCGAGGCCCTCGCGACTTCCGCGAAAAACGGTTCGACGGCCGGCAATTCATGCACCAAAAAGAACGCCAGGGTAAAGTCCACGGCGCCAGCGAGGTCCGCGATCCCCAGCGTGTCCGGGGTGGTCGAGCGCGCATTCACACGCGCCAGAAGCCCCGCCCGTGAGGCGCGGCGGCTTATCCTGGACAGCATGCGCGGCTGAATATCGACGGCCACCACCCGGCCGGAGGGGCCAACCATACGGGCGAGTTCGAGAGTAAAGAAGCCCATGCCCGGCCCCGGTTCGAGCACGGTCATACCTTCTCGAACATAGGGGACCAGCACCTTCACCGGATCGTGCCAGAGCCGCCGCAACGGGCTGGCCAGCAAATAGCCTAACCACACGGGGCAGACGCGATGAGACATGGGTTTCTCCGTTGGGGTTCTTCCTTCCTGAGTCAAGCCTTGGGCGCCGCCACTGAGGATCCAAAGGGGCCGCAGCCGCCGTGCATCCCGGCTCGGAATTTCTCACGTTCTTCGGGGGTCATCTGCTCCCAGCGCTCCAACATGCGCTGGCGCCAGTGCATCGCGAAGCCCGGCCGTCCGCGAAACCCGCCGAAGAGGATCTTACTCAGCACCAGGATGCCCAGGGCTTGCCAGTAGGTGATTACATGCAGACCGAAAATGGCCGGCATCAGCCGGTTCCATAGCAACATGACCACGAAGCTAAATACCGTTGCCGCCAAGGCAACGAACAACAATACTTTCAATCCTCTCAAAATCCAATGCCTTTTCATCGTTTTTGCCCTCACGCTTTCTTGAATTCGTCATAAATGGCCCGCAAGCGCCGCCGCAGATGAAGCATCGCGTAGTGCTTTCGGGAGAGCAAAGTATTCACGCTCAACCCGGTGGCCGCTGCCAGGTCGTTGAAACTCCGGCCCTCGAGTTCATGAGCGACAAACACCTCACGCTGTTCTTCCGGAAGCTCGTCCAAGGCGGCGTCAAGTTCGTCGAGCAGCACCTCGCGCGCGTAGGCCGCCTCGGGACCGGCATCGGGCGAAGGGAGAAGGTCTTCCAAAAAGAGCTGCTCTCCGTCCTCCGCCTCTATTGTGGCGTTGTCCCGCAATGGCGCGGCCCTTCGCCTCCGGAAAAGGTCCGTGATGCGATTCCGGGCGACCCGGAACAGCCAAGCACCCATTTGCTCCACGGGCCTCGTCAGCCGATAAGCCTGCACGAGTTCATAGAAGACTTCTTGCAGGATGTCCTCGGCGTCACTTTCATCGACAACTTGCTTCTGGATGAAATTGCGGAGCCGGGACTGTTCCCTCGCGATTGCCGTCGAGATACGGTCGTTTTGCTCTTCGATCATCGCATCGATGCTGAGCGCGTCCATCATCCACTTCTGTAGACGGATCAGCGACGCCGATATTTTATTGGATTTTCGCTCTGTGCGGGCGCAGCCTGCTTTGGAGTGCGGCAGCTTGCTGCCGCTTTGGCTTGAGCCAGCTTGCTGGCGGGCAATGATGCTCTCGGTATCAATCCCCGCGAGCCAGCTCGCGGGGAGGAAAGCGGCAGCAAGCTGCCGCACTCCAAAGCTCCAGAATAACGGCAGGGACGAGGTTTCCCGCAGCCTGTGAAGCCCCGCCCTTCCAAACCCGTGCTGAGAAATGCCGGCTACGGCCCGGAGGGCGAAAACAACTTATCCAGCAGTGCGGTTTGCAGTTCTTCGGACGGGTTAAAAGATCCCGAGCCCGCGTAAGCGTACAGGCTCCTCAATAACTGCTTCGCCGCCGGCTGGTTGTCCGCCAAGCGCAGCAGATCCATGGTGCAGACCAGCAGGCTTCCTCCCCCCACGCGGGCCTCAAACAGATTACCCAGCTTGTTATTGCGAGCAAAGTTGTCAATAATCTGAACGATAGGCCGGAACGCCGCCGGCGTGTCATTCAGGTTGACACTGCGCGAATTCTGCAACAGCTCGTACCATTGCCAGTTGCTATAAAACTCCGTGGGAAACTGCGCCAACGCCGGATGCTTGGGATCGCACAGGATGCCCATGGTGTTCGGTTGCTGTGTCGGAAACCAAACCGGGCTCCAAAAAACCGGCAGAAAGCGGCCCGGCAGAGATTGCGAGGAGTTCGTCACCTGAGGGAAGAGTATGACCTTCTTGCCGCGCGCGAGCGCCGCCTTGGTGGCATCGTCCCAGTTCCGCGCAATCACCACATTGGCGGGGGCTGCGGCTTCCGCTTTCACGGGATAGACCCAGATATCCCACTGGTTGGCAAAGGCGGTTCCCTGGAGCGAAACCGTCACCGTCAGCTTCGCGGGTGCTGGGGCTTTGGCAAGGGAGGCGTTGATGTCGCCCAGGGACGTCAGTTTGCCCGTGGGCATGCTGCGCGCCGCCCACGAGCCCGAGGCAACTTCCCGGCCGCTTTCGTCGCGGAGAGTCCACACCGGCTGAGCCTTCGTCAGGTCCCGGGGGCCAAAGTGCGCGATCTCGGCTTCCGCCGCGAAAGTCTCGTCTCGAGTGAAGGTGCGTTTCTTCATGCGCAACAGCGGCACGGTAGCGCCGCAGTATCGCCGGTGCGCTTCCGGGGTGACGAAACCTTTCGAATCCCAAAACGGATCGAGCGGCCCGATAAGCGCGGTCCCCTGACCGGGGTAGTCGTGCAGGTCGAGCAGTGAGAAGCCGGCGTGGCCCGGCGTACGCATCAGAATCTCGATTTCCTCCTTGTAGAGCAGAACGGCATGGCGGCCGGTCGCCTGCACAAAACGGGGCGCCAGGTCCAGCAAGTGCTTCGCAGCCAAATCGTCGCGGACCAAATCAAAGTTCTTTGCCGCGAGAACCCCCGTGTATTTCTTGCTCTCATCGAAGTTGGGGTAGAACGTCCACTGGCCGATCTCGTGGCCGATAAGCGGACGATCCTCCTTGGCGATATCTTCACGGAAATCAATGTCGGTGCCCGGCCCTTGCACGCCGCGCGGCCGGCCCCGTTCGGTAAATTGCCGGTTGGCGGTGATTTGCGCTGAGGACGCGGAAGAGTAAAGCCGGCGCGGATCTTCTTTAATCAGCATGTCCACCCAATGCGATAGCACCGCGTCCGAGCCCCCATATTCGTTGCCCAGCGTCATCAAGCAGAAGGAGGGATGATTTCCGTAAGTGCGAATCATGCGCAGCAATTCCTGTTCAACGAACATATCGCGCTGTTGATCCTCACCCGCGGGAACATTCGCCTGGGGGCCTTCGGCTTGAATCATCACGCCCTCGAGGTCGGCAGCGGCGAAGGCGGCATCCGGAGGGCACCAGGAGTGAAAACGGATGATGTTGAGGCCGTATGATTTGATAATGCGATAGATGCGCTGCCAGGACGGTACGTCGGTGGGCGGATAGCCGGTCAGGGGAAAGATCGCGCATTCCAGCGTCCCCCGCAAGAACACTGGCCGATTGTTTATGGTGAATTGCGTGCCGCGCGTGGCGAACTTGCGCATACCGAAGGTGACCGTTTGCTGGTCAGCAAACGCCTGCTTTGTCGACTTCGCCGTCATCGACACCGTCAGCGCGTAGAGGGCTGGGGAAAACTCATCCCACAGGCGCGGGTTCTCGCCCATGGGCAACTCTGCGCTTATGACCGTTCGCGGCTGGGTGGCCGTGAACTTGACACTGAGGGGCGGAACCTTCCCGGCTCCCGTGGTGCCAGTGGCGCCGAGGGTGACCTTGCCGCTTGCCGCCTTGCCCGTAATATTGGTGATGACGATGCGAACTTTTGCCAACTTGCGCTCGACATCGGGATATACCTGCACATCCGCGACGGAGACGGGGTCCTTGGCGCGCAGTTCCAGTTTGCCGATCAACCCATTCCAGTTCGTCTGTGTTCCTGAATAGTTAATGGAAACGAAGCGACCGAGATCGATCTTGCGGGTGTTGTCCACGCAGATCGTCAGCCGGTGCCTGCCCGGCGCCAAGTTGATTCCCAGGTCGTAGACGTGCGGGGCAATCAGGCTGTCCTGTGTACCCAGCGACTTGTCATCCACCCAGACGGTGGTATCCCAGTGCGTACGTTCCAGGAAAAGCGAGACCTGCCTGCCCTTCCACGTCTTTGGGATCTCGACGTCCCGCTGGAACCAAGCCGGACCCTCGTACAGGTAGAGCCGGTAAAGCCCATCCAAGGTCGGCTTATTCGGGTTGGGCGTGCCCATTTTCGCTTCGTCGGTCGAGCCCGGAAGGGATATCCGCTCCGGCAATTCATGATTGAAGAACTGCTTTTCGACACCCTCTTTGTTCGGATCGAGAGCAAACCGCCATTGGCCCGCCAGTGACACGGGCTCGGTCCATGCCGGGCCGCTCTGAGCCAAGCCGATACCGGTCGTTGTCCAGATTGCCAGACAGGTTCTTAAAATCGTGCCTAGGTTTCGCACTTTCATCCCTCTAGTGTGCTGTAACATCCAGTTCTTGACAATGGTCACGGGGCACTGCCTGGCTGTAGGGGTACGGCTTGCCGTACCCTCTTGGTTCGGTGGCGCGATAAAAATGAAGCGGGTACGGCAAGCCGTACCCCTACAACCAGAGCGGCAGAGCCGCCGGTTACCGTGACCACACCCTGCTGATTGCTACGCGCAAAATCAGGTGGACTTTCCACCACGAGAACCGGAGGCTCGAATCGCCCCGCTTTCTGCTGCTCCCGGTCGTCATCCGCCAGGATTATACGCCAGTCAATCTCGCCACGAATATTTTCCGTCCTTATTCGTCCCTATCACCCGGATTCGCCCTTTCCGAATATCGACGTTGACGAAACAAGAAGAAGCAAGATGTTCGCTACACGCCCGCGCCGTAAGCACGTAAACAGCTCGGCGCTGTACTTCTATTCCTAAATTTCTTGTCGCGCGCGAGGATATCTTGTCGAACCAATAACGCCTCCGTGTCCTCCGTAACCCGGAAAAACTCAACGCAGCTCGGCCGTTGCCTGCAACCAAAACGAAATTCTCTGTGTCCTCCGTGCCTTTCCAGCCTTAACACAGAGCACACGGAGCGTCTCAGTGACCTCTGTGTTGAATCTCTTCTGGCTACGGAGAACACGGAGAAGCCCATTTTGGTTGAGGCCAGTTGACAGGGCGTTTTAGTGGAAGTATTCTCGCTTCGCAGCGCCAAAAGTTACTTGGAGCGGGGCGTCATGAGCAAACCCTTCGCAGACCGTCGCTCGCCACTGGGCCTATTCCCTGGACAGTTGCCGCTCCGACTGGCCGCCAGAAGTTTCGTCTTATGCTGGCCGGAACCGGACATATCCAAGTCAGCCAGATCCTGAGCTCGGCAATCTCCGCGCGGGCTCTGCGCTGCGTTGCCAGTGCAGGAGGTGCAACAGTGGCATACCTGAAAGTACTACTCAACGGCGAGCCCGCTGCTGGCGCCTTGGGTACTATCACGAAGGCGATCGACCGTGTCGGCGCGTTGACCTTGCTCGCGCCGATGCTCGGCGCCCTTTTGTTCGTAATACCCTCGGCAGCTCAGACCGTCGCGCCCAAGTACCCCGACTTACTGAGCGAAACGTCGCCCAAGCTCGAGCCCGTTACGACCAGCTTCGACTATGTCAAGCGCGATGTGATGATCCCCATGCGTGACGGGGTGAAGCTGCGCACCGTCATCATTGTCCCGAAGGGCGCCAAGCGCGCGCCGATCCTCCTGACGCGCACGCCGTACAACGCGGCGAGCATGGCCAGCCACGCGGAAAGTTCTCACCTCGGTCCGATCCTGGAAGGCTACGACAACCTCACTGACGTCATCGTGGAAGGTGGCTACATCCGCGCCATCCAGGACGTACGCGGCAAGTACGGCTCCGAGGGCGACTACGTGATGAACCGCCCCCTGCACGGGCCGCAGAACCCGACCCCGGTCGATCACGCCACCGACACCTACGACACCATCGACTGGCTGGTGAAAAACGTTCCGGAATCGAACGGCAAGGTCGGCATCATCGGCATTTCCTACGACGGGTTTCTGCCTTTGATGGCGCTCGTCAACCCTCACCCGGCGCTCAAAGTGTCCGTGCCCATGAACCCCATGGTCGACGGTTGGATGGGCGACGACTGGTTTCACTATGGCGCCTTCCGCCAGGCAAACATGCCTTACATCTACGAGCAGGAGGCGACGCGCTCCTCGGACGCGAAGTGGTGGACGAGTTACTTCGACGACTATGACATGTACATGCAGGCCGGATCGGCGGGCGAGCTCGGGCGGCTGCACGGGCTTGAACAGGCCGGCTTCTGGCGCAAGATCTTGGAGCATCCGAGCTACGACTCCTTCTGGCGCGATCAGGCCGTGGACCGGGTGCTGGCTGACCAACCGCTGAAAGTGCCGGTGATGCTGGTGACCAGCCTCTGGGACCAGGAAGACATTTACGGCGGCATGGCCGTCTACAAAGCGATCAAGCCGAAAGACACCCGCAATGACAAGGTCTTCCTGGTGATGGGCCCCTGGAATCACGGGGGGGAGGACGGTGACGGCAGCACGCTCGGCCCCTTACGGTTCAACAGCGACACCGGGCTCTACTTCCGCCGCGAGATCCTGCAACCGTTCCTCGACCAATACCTCAAGGATGACGCGCCCAAGGCCGACACCCCACCCGTGGTTATCTTCGAGACAGGAACGAATGCTTGGCGACGCCTGCCCGGCTGGCCGGCGGGTTGCGCGAGCGGCTGCACAATCCGCCCCACGCCGCTCTATCTCAATACCGGCCTGAAGCTGAGGTTTGTACCGCCGAACCAAGGCGAGGCGGCGTTCGACGAATATGTCTCTGACCCCGCCAAACCCGTCCCCTACGTCTCGCGGCCCATTCGGCCCATGGGCTACGACCAGGATCACCCCTGGCCCCATTGGCTGGTGGAAGACCAGCGGGAAGCCTCCGGCCGCCCGGATGTGGCGGTGTTCGTCTCTGACGTTTTAATCGCGCCGATGAAGATCAGTGGGGAGCCGGTGGCCAATTTGGTCGCCTCCACCAGCGGCACGGACTCCGATTGGGTGGTCAAGGTGATCGATGTTTATCCCGACGAGGTGGCGGGCCAGCCGAAGCTGGGTGGCTATCAATTGATGGTGTCGGCCAATATCTTCCGCGGCCGCTATCGCGAGAGCCTGGAAACACCCAAACCCATTGCGCCTGCCATCCCCCTGCTCTACCGCTTCGCCTTGCCCACGGCGAACCACGTCTTCCTGCCGGGCCACCGGATGATGGTGCAGATCCAGTCGAGTTGGTTCCCCCTCTACGACCGCAATCCGCAGACCTTCGTGCCTAATATCTTTTGGGCTAAACCGGGCGATTACCGAAAGGCCACGCAGCGGATCTACCACACGCCCGCCCAGGCGAGCTTCATTGAACTTCCTCTGGTCACGACGCCTTGAGGCTGGACGGCGGTGGAGAAAACGTCCTCGACACTGCCCATCTTTGATCCCCGGAGGGGAGCGATAGAGTAGCCGGGGGCAACGCCCCCGGAAAACGCGCCCCCAACAAGGTTCGACCCTGAAAGGGTCGAATCCGGGTAGCGTCACGCCGGTCTTGCCTCCCGCGATTCAGGGTAATGCGACCCCTTCAGGGTCGGGGAACGAGCCTGGGGCTTTCCGGAGGCGTTGCCCCCGGCTACTATCTTGTGCCCTTGCAGGGCACCAAAAACCTACCCTTCGGTCTTACCCCTCGGCGCCCCGTTTCTGACATCACGGATAGCCTTCTTCAGCTATGCATGCTCAAAGAGTCGGACCGCCCTCCCGTGAAATTGAATGGGAAACATCTCCCACAGAAACCTCCGTGGAACCGCTGCACTGCTGCTTGCTCATTGCTCCGCCTAGCGAGGGAGAAGGCGGAGCAACCGTGGCTTGTCCTGAGACGCCGCAACGCTAAGGGTGATAACGTCACCTATCTCGTGGAACTCGATCGCATGTTCGTCGGCGACGTCGATGATCCGCCCGACCCTGAATCCCAGGTCGGCCATACGAACCTGCGTCTCGGGCTTCTCGGCTTCGTGATTGATGACGAAAACGAATCCTTCCTTGCCATTTGTCCTGAGCGCCGCTTCGATGTCCGGATTGGACGAGTACACATGAGCATGCAGGCCCGCATCCTCAGTCAGGCTGTGCAAAAGCCTTCGCAATTGCTCCCTGGATGTCTCATCGTTGTCCTTCCAGGTCTGGAAGTAAGAGTCTTGCACGCAAAAGCCGAGCAGGAACACCTGCCCTTTTCCCACGCGCCGACGAACCAACGCTGGCTCACCCGAAACTGTCTTCAAGACCACCTCACTGCTGGTTGTTACACAGGGACGCGGACTAACCGCGCTGAAATTGAAATCAAGGCCAAATGCGGTGCCCCGCACCGTACGCCTGATGACCACCGATTCAGCGTCTGGCGAATCTGGAGGAAAGGCCCACTTGGGATTCTTGAGCGAGGGCACCCAGACTCCACTTCGCATGATGCGTTGCGTCATAGAGTCACGAACTCCGAACAGATCCTGCATGATGACGGAGGCATTCTTGTAGGCTTCCAGGCTGGCGACACAGTCAGCGATGACCACGCCACCCCCCTGCACAAAAGACACGATGCGATGGGCCACTTCATCCGGAAGCAGCCTGACGTCGAAGAGAACCAGAACCTGGTATCCCCCGAGTCGTTCATCCTTCACCTGCTCTTCGTGCAGCACATCGAGTTCGCCAAAGGCGCGGAGAAACAGTTCGTAGGCAAGTCCGACATTCCAGTATTCCTCCTGAAGCTGTATATACTGCGTGCGGGGGAACAAGAAACACGCCTTTGCCTTCACCTTTGGACACTCGAGCAGGCCGGGAGCGGCTTTCTGAATCGTGCGCAGCCCCTCGCCCAGCGATTCCCAATGCCTAGAGTCCTCGGGGATTTTGTATCCGCTGATCAGGAAATTAGCTCCTTGTGCAACCGCCGTCAGAGTCGTTTCCCTTTCAGCCCAGTATTGCGCCTTCAGTTCTGGCCCCATGAAGTCCCGAAACCACTCCCGGTTGAATGTACCGAACCAGAAACCAAAGTCCTTTCCATAGGTGTAGGCCAGGTTTCGGATCTGACCGAAGGCGTAATGCATCTGGCTGAGGCGCGGCTTGCACAGCTTGCCGCACTCCCCGTAGCGGAAGTCGAACATCATGTACGGGTAAATGTCGAAAACGAACGTATCGGCGAAGTCTGCTCCCCAATGGAAGACATCATCAACGGCGAGCTTCGAGTTTGACCTGACGCCGGCGCCGAATGTGCTGTGGCTGTCGTGGGTCAGGATCACCTTAACGTGCGGATTGACCTCTTTGATGATCTTGTAAACCTGCCGCCAGCCAGCGGGAAATTCATCGGAACGAAAATTGATGACGTCCCGCCAGACCTTTGGGTCTTCGCGGGCCGATTCGATATTGGGTGGCAACTCGTAACCAAAACGCCTCTTGAACTCCTGCCGGACTTCCTCCGTGTAGCCAAACGATTCCGGGCCGGCATGGAAGGGCTCATCCTGATAGCAGAACATGTTGTACGGACGCGGGACACCCTTGATTTCGGCGAGCGCGGCGACGACTTTTTCCCGGACGGCCGGGGCGTATTGCGGTGAGTACACCGAAATTAGCGGCGGTGCATCACGGCCAAAGCCCTCCACTCCGCCCTCTGCGAACGAGGCGTTGCAAGTCATATACATTCCGTGCGACTGCGCGTAGTTCATGGCCTCGCAGGTGTCGGTGGGAGGCAGGTGGAACGGAAACTCGAGCCCCGTAAAGCCGTGCGCGATGACATCGTCGATTATGGCGCGCAAATTCCCCATTGCGGGTGGCGGACCGCCGGGATTCCAACCGCGGGGATCCGGCAAGGGCGACAGTTGAACCGTAACCGGAAATCCCCCCCCCCCAAAGTGCCCTGAGCCGCCTGATATCCCAACGGACACGCACTGCTCGCCGCCAGCCTGGTGCGAAGCGAAACCACCAGCCCCGAGATCAATTCGATGAACCGCCTTCGTCCAAGCATTCCTGTCCTCCTGAGTTTACGAACTGTGTTCGATCGCCGCTGGGTTTGTCTTTCTGCTTCAGGTCGAATACCCCAGGGCAGACTCTACTTTCCCATCTGCTTCGCCTTCTCCAGAATTATCGGGCGGGCTTCTACTATCATTAGGCGGACATCTTGATCCGTCAGCAGGTGGTAACTTTCAACCTTCAACTTTCGACTCTTCCACCGGTCTTCGTGGTTCAGGCCGCCTAAAGGTGAATTTTGACCAGTCATAATCAGGCGGTTTCTTTCCCGAAGATCTTCACGCCAGCCCGTTGCGCTGCTTCCCGCAACTTCGCGTCGACGGTGGCGAGCGGAACGCCGTGGCGGATCGAGAGTTCCAGATACCCGGCATCGTATGCCGAAAAACCACAACCGCACGCCAGGGGCAGAAAATTGCTGACGCTCTCGCTCAAAATCGCCGTGCTTCATTTACCATTTCGCGCACGCTCATTGTGCCGAACTTCACACGCTTGCGCAACCCTCGCATGCCCTCGACAATCTCCTCGTGCGTCAGCTTTGACCTCGCCTCTCCGACAGGCACCAGCATCGCCGCCGGAACGCCGTGCCTTGTAATCGTGATCCTTTCGCCTCTCGCCACCCGATCGAGCAGAGCCGACAGGTGCGTCTTGGCATCAAATGCGCCGATACTTTCCATGTGTCACCACCAAACCAGTTTCAACTAGTTTATTCTAGCCTGGAATGACCTTTTCGGAAGATTCTGCCCATCCTAAATCGGGCCAAGCCAATTCCCTGCCCCGGCACTGGTAGTGACTCATTTTGCCTTTTCGGTTGATCGAACCAGGAGATTGTCGTGCATTGGGGACGCCGCGCTGGTGTGAGCAAGTAACCCCTCATCCGGCCTCCTCCGGTCTGTACCGGACGGTACGGACCTCCGTCGGCCACCTTCCCCGATTTCTGGGGTCCGATGGACCCCATCGGGGTCCAGA
>Ga0182011_10000848_pt1 | contig 26713 bp, 23 predicted proteins | sample 711E1DmetaG_FD_120481 | JGI IMG/M metagenome (GOLD analysis project Ga0182011, IMG submission 120481) | Permafrost microbial communities from Stordalen Mire, Sweden - 711E1D metaG | ecosystem: Environmental > Terrestrial > Soil > Wetlands > Permafrost | place: Sweden: Stordalen | collected...
AAATCGTTCAATTAAATGGTGCGGGCAATACTCAGACCATGGGGATTGAATATGCCAGCGAAATTATTATGCGCTTCGCTCAAAATTATCAGGCCGAGGCCAACCTTTTTCCGGTACCGACCTTTTTTGATTTTGCAGCAACCAAACATGCGCTCTGGAAAGAAGGCAGCATCCGGCGCTTGCTTGACCTTCAGGAAAAGGCTGACTTGCTCCTTTACAGCATCGGTGCCGTTCATGCTGGTATCCCCAGCCACGTATACAGTGGTGGTTATCTTGAAGAGATTGATTACTCTGAATTGGAAAAGGAAGGTTTGGTAGGAGATGTTGCAACGGTTTTTTTCAGGAAAGATGGCAGTTTCAACAATATTGCTATAAACAACAGAGCAAGCGGGCCAAGCCTTGAGCTTTTTCAAAATAAACATGGGGTTTGTGTTGTTTCGGGATTGGCAAAGGTAAGGGGTCTGTTTGCAGCATTGAAGGGTCATTTGATATCTGAACTCATCATTGACGAGCCTACAGCCAGAAATCTAATTGAAAATTATGTTTTATCTTAACTGAGTCATCGGGCATTAAACTATATTTACATGTTTGACACACTACTAGAATGCACAATTGTTCATGGTTAGTGAAATAAATCTCATTTTAGGATATAGAAATCTTGTCTTTTCCCGCACATTTGTGCGGTTTTATATTTATTAGTTCAGAACTAAATACAATAAGGGAATGCCTTATGTCGTTACGAGTCGATGTACCTTATTTGGGGCCTGTATCGCTTCTTGTGAGATGAGTGCTATCACCGAAAGTGAAACTCAGGCATTTATAGATATTCACGCCTGTACCGAGTGTGGGATCTGTGCCAGGAATTGTCCTTCACAGGCGATCGTTTTCGCCAAAGAAGGCGATGAAAACAGTGACGTAATTGAATCGAAATAAGAAAATAAAGAGTCATAGAATTGAAGGAAATACAATACTCTTGACTAACGGAAGTACTATGAAATCTTATGACGTTATCATTATCGGCGGTGGCGTAATTGGCTGCATGACCGCACGCTCTCTTTCCCGTTATGACCTCTCGGTGTTGTTGATCGAGAAGGAAGCGGATATCGGCATGGGAGCCAGTTCAGCCAACTCCGCCATCGTCCATGCCGGGCACGACCCGGTCCCAGGCACCCTCAAAGCCGAGATGAACCGCCTGGCCAATCCCATGTGGGATCAGCTTTCGGCCGAATTGGGCATTCCCTTCAAACGTACGGGAGCCTATATTGTAACCATTGACGAGCCTTGCGGCTGCCTGGATGCGCTGCAGGAACGTGCCCGTCAAAATGGTGTTCCGGCCGAGATGATCTCTGCTGAGGAAATGAAGAAACGGGAGCCTCGTGTTAACCCGGCGACTGCTGGGGCATTATTCACTCCGACTGCAGGCATGGTTGATCCTTTTGCCGCTTGCCTGGCCCCTCTCGAGAACGCCGTCATGAATGGGGTAACGGTACTGACTGAAACCGCCTTCGTCGATTTCATTAAAGAAGGAAATAAAATTCTTGGCATCAAGACCACCCGCGGTGATTTTGCCTGTCGCTGGGTCGTGAACGCTGCCGGGCTCTACTCTGATGAGGTTATGCACAAAGCTGGTGTACGCACCGAATTTAAGATCAATCCGCGTAAAGGCGAGTATTACGTCCTGGATAAGAGCGAAATTCAGATCGATAACATCCTTTTCCCTGTGCCGACCGAGGTCAGCAAGGGGATTCTGGTTCTGGGCAGTACGCACGGCAATGTACTGGTGGGGCCGAACTCTCAGACTACTCCCGAAAAAGATAACCGTGCCGTGACACAGGATGGTCTCGCTGAAATCTGGGCTGGATCCCAACGTCTGGTGCCTTCGATTACTCCCCGTAGTATCATCGCTGTTTTTGCCGGACTGCGTGCCACTGGCAATGCCCATGCAATTAATGTAGATTACTCCCACGATTTTGTCATCGAGATTCCCAAAGAAGTGCAGGGACTGGTCAACCTAGCTGGCATTGAATCGCCTGGGTTGACTTCTGCGCCTGCTATTGCGCAGCGTGTCGTGGAACTGCTCAAGGATGCTGGTGAAAAGTTGGTCGAGAAAAAAAATTTCCACCCCATTCGCCCGGCTCGTCCGCGCTTCAACCATCTCACTCACGCTGAACAGGCCGAGTTGGTCACTAGGGATCCCCGCTATGGACGGATGATCTGCCGTTGCGAAAGTATCACTGAAGGGGAGATCGTAGCTGAAATCCATGCTCCTCTGCCTGCCAGAACCTATGATGCCATCAAGCGTCGCACCTGGCTGGGAACGGGTCGCTGCTTGGGTTCCTTTGACATGCCGCGTGTGGTGAATATTCTGTCGCAAGAGTTGGGCGTCTCTCCATTGGAGATCACTAAAAAAGGCGCCGGTTCAGAGTTCCTCGTGCGCCTCACCAAAGATATGGAGGCCTGACATGACCCGTAAAGAAAATTATGATGTGGTTGTTATCGGCGGTGGACCCGGAGGTCTGGCTGCGGCGATTTCCGCCAAAAAGAATGGCGCTGAGGCCGTGCTTATTATCGACCGTGATATCGAACCCGGTGGTATCTTGCTGCAGTGCATCCATAATGGTTTTGGAATGGAGACTTTTAAGCAGGATCTGACCGGCCCGTCTTATGCACAACGTTTCATCGATGAAGCGATGCAGGTTGGCGTGGAGTTTCTGCTCGACACCATGGTACTTGAAATTACCCGCGACCACCGCATCTTCGCTACCAGCAAGGAACACGGTTTTGTCGAGATTCAGGCTAAAGCGGTCGTGCTGGCGATGGGCTGCCGTGAGCGTACGCGTGCTCAGGTGCGCCTGCCGGGTACACGTCCGGCTGGAGTTTACACAGCCGGCACCGCCCAGCGTTGGGTGAATGTCGAGGGGTTCATGCCCGGCAAACGTTTCGTCATTCTGGGTTCCGGCGACATTGGCATGATCATGGCGCGCCGACTCACCTTCGAAGGCGCCAAAGTGGAACGTGTCCTGGAAGTGATGCCGTATCTTTCCGGGCTGACCCGCAACTATGTGCAGTGCCTGATGGATTTTGACATTCAATTACAACTGAAACACACCGTCAAGAACATCATCGGCAAGAACCGTGTCGAAGCCATCGAGGCTTGCGCCGTGGATGACAGGTGGCAGCCGATTCCTGGCACTGAAGAGATCATCCCCTGTGATACGCTCTTGCTTTCGGTTGGCCTGATCCCTGAGAACGAACTCTCTCGCCAGGCGGGTGTACGGATTGATCCCATTACTGCCGGCCCCCGCGTGGATGATGGTTTCCAGACCAACATTCCCGGTATTTATTCTGCTGGCAATGTGGTTCATGTCTATGACCTGGTCGATTGGGTCACCGAAGCTGGCCTCGCTGCCGGCCGGTCCGCCGCGCGCCTGGTACGTCTGGGCCCTGTCGCTGATGGGCCTTCCATTCCAGTGAAGGCTGCGGAGAATGTACGTTATGTCGTCCCGCAAACGCTGCATCCGGCTCATCTAGAAGAGGGCGATATTCGCCTGCAGATGCGCGTCACCCGTCCCATCGAAAAACCGGTTTGGGTGGAAGTACGTAGCGGTGATAAACTCATAACCCGTAGAGGCGAACCGTATGCCCGTCCCGGTGAAATGGTGACGATAACGTTGAAATCGAACCTGGTTGAAGAAGTCAAAGCCGCCATTGAACTTAGTGTGGCGATTGTGGAAAGGTAGGAAGCTATGCCTACAATTACAGAAAAAATAATTTGTACGACTTGCCCCAAAGGCTGTACCCTTGAAGTGACCCGTGATGGTAAGACGGTGATTTCGATTCTTAACGGTTGCAAGCGCGGACACGAATATGCCCAACAGGAATTGACTGACCCGCGCCGTATGGTGGCGACCACTGTAAGCGTTAAAGGGGGTGTGCATCCTCTTATGCCGGTTTATACCTCGGCGCCTTTTCCCAAGCCGCGAATTCCTGAATTGCTCAAACTGTTGCGTACCGTCGAACTCGCTGCTCCTGTGGCATTGGATCAACCTGTACTGCAAAACGTGTTGGGCACCGGCATTGATGTTCATGCCAGCCGCGAGATGAAAAGAATTTAGTCCATCAAAAAGCGCCATCACTGGCGCTTTTTGATTTAAAATGAGTAATAAAGCAACAAGAAGCAGACGATCGATTTAATAATCCTGATGTAGCGAAGAGGAATCTCATGAAAAGATCCGTCAAAATTACCCTGTCGTCCGTGTTCTGTATCGTGTTGGCTGTCGTGGCCTATTTCTGGGTGACCGGGATGATCAGCACAAATTATGCTTTTCGTTCTCCCATCAAGGATACTCCCCCTGCAGCCGGGAGTGCATTGGGCGATGCTTCGACCCGTCGTGTGGTCATCGTCTTGATCGATGCCCTGCGTTATGACACCTCGATGAATGAAAGCGTCATGCCCACCCTGGCAAAGTTACGCACCGAAGGCGCCCAGGCGATGATGCACAGCCAGACTCCTTCCTATTCGGAACCGGGCTACACCACCATCCTGACTGGAGCCTGGCCTTGGTTGAATGATGGCCCTGCTTTCAATCTGGATTATGGCGAGATTCCCACCTGGACCCAGGATAATCTCTTCTCGTCTGCCCATAGAGCAGGTTTGACGACCGCTATTTCAGGGTATAACTGGTTTCAGGAACTGGTTCCTCAGTCCGCCGTGGATTTGAGCTATTACACCCCCGGCGAGGATAAAGTGGCAGACGAAGCAGTTGTTGCTGCCGCTTTGCCCTGGCTCCAAGATGATAAATCGCAATTGACCCTGATTCATATCGATCAGGTGGATTACGCCGGCCATCATGAGGGCGGACCGCGTTCCCCGAACTGGAATGCCGCTGCAATACGCTCGGATGATCTGCTCGCGCAAATAGTTGCCACCCTCGACCTGCAAAAAGATACCCTTCTCGTCATCAGCGACCACGGCCAGATTGACGCCGGCGGTCATGGCGGACAGGATCCGATCGTCTTGAAAGAGCCTTTTGTCCTCGTTGGTGCTGGCGTCAAACCCGGCAATTACGGGGATGTCAACATGGTGGATGTGGCTCCGACCCTGGCGGCGTTGCTGGGAGTGAATATCCCCGCCTCGACGATGGGGGAGGTTCGCAACGCCATGCTTGATCTTTCTGACTCGGTCATTGCTGCTCTGCCGTCTGCCGTCGAAAAACAACAAACGACGTTGTTGACCACTGTTGCTGCAGCTCTCGGCGCGAAATTGAATTCGAGCCAGATTCCTGCCGGCTCGAATGTGAGCCAGTACGAAACGCTCATCAGTAATATCCGCGTTGATCGTGAAATCACCGAAAGGATTCCACGCGCGATCATTGCCGCGATCTTGTTGGCCCTGATTGTTTACTGGCTGATGCACCGCTGGAAGAGTGGTGCACCCGCCTGGATCATCGGCGGCCTGTCGTTTATGGCGCTCTTCAATTTCCGTTATGCCATTTGGGATCAGAAAACCTATTCGGTTTCCTCCATCACCAGCGAATCTGACTTGATCATTTATGTGGCTGTCACCGCTGCCCTGGCCCTTTTGATCTCCTGGCTGGCGATTATGTTGGATCAGCGTTATTTCAAATACACACCGGCAGAAGCCGCCGAACGCTCGTTTGGGCTGATTTTCACCATTGCCTTCATCGCCGGTATCCCCATTTTCTTGAATTTTGTGATCAATGGGGTGCTGGTCACCTGGACGCTGCCGAACTACCTCTTCAGCTTCCTCTTTATCCTTAGTGGCATCCAGATGATGGTGATTGCCGTACTCGGGCTGATCTTTGTCGGAATTACTGCTTGGATCGCTGAAATCGTCGCTGCCAGAGCTCAAAAGAAAGTGGCTGCAAAATGATACATACACAAGGACCTTGGTTCAAGGACGAATTTGGACGAACGGTGATGCTTCGCGGGGTCAATCTGGGTGGTAGTACCAAGGTGCCCTATAATCCCAATGGAGCCACATACCGCAGCGAAGGTTTTTTTGAGACAAAGAATGTCAGTTTCGTTGGTCGGCCTTTCCCACTGGACCAGGCGGATGAACATTTCACCCGCTTGAAAGCCTGGGGGTTCAATTTTTTGCGCTTTCTTATTACCTGGGAGGCCATTGAACACGCCGGTCCCGGGATCTATGACGAGGAGTATTTGGACTACCTCTACGCCGTGATAAAAAAGGCCGGTGAGTATGACTTTAACCTGTTCATCGACCCGCATCAGGATGTCTGGTCGCGTTTCTCTGGCGGCGATGGCGCCCCGGCCTGGACTTTTGAGCTGCTGGGCATGGATATTACCAAATTCAAAGAAACTGGCGCCGCATTGGTGCACCAGACCCATGGGGATCCTTATCCGCGCATGCAGTGGATCACCAACGATTACAAATATGCTGCTGGTACATTGGATACCCTTTTCTTTGCGGGTAACGATTTTGCTCCCAAAACGATGATCGCAGGGATTCCTGCCCAACAGTTTTTGCAGGATCATTATCTAAATGCCGTCAAACAGGTGGTCGCCAGGTTGAAAGGGTTGCCGAATGTGCTCGGCTACGACACCCTCAATGAGCCTTCTTCCGGCTATGTGGGCGTGACTGACTTGCGCGAAAAACTTGGTCGCCTCCACGCGGGCGTCTTCCCCACGCCCTGGCAATCTTTCCAACTGGCATCCGGCTCTTCCCAGACGGTGGATGTGATGGTTCGTGATTTTTGGGGTGAACGCAAGAGTGGCGCAGTAATGGTCAATTCGGATAAAGTTTCGCTGTGGCAGCATGGCTTTGCTTGTGTCTGGCTGCAAAATGGTGTCTGGAAGATTGACGATACCGGGCAACCGCAATTACTTTATCCTGATTATTTTAGTCACCTCAAGGGTCATTCCGTTGATTTTCACCGGGACTATCTCCTTCCCTTTGCCCATCGTTTCGTCGATATGGTGCGCTCGGTCGACCCGGAGAAGATCATTTTCTTGGAACAGGTGCCTGAAATGCGGTCACCACAAGTGAAGCCCGCGGAATTCGGTGAGCTGGTATACGCGGCTCACTGGTACGATGGTATGACCTTGTTCTTGAAGACCTATGTACCTTTCATCAATTTCGATACTGATGCCAATAAACTTCTGCTCGGCGAGAAGAGGATTCGTAAGGCTTTTAAAAGCTTTTTGGGCACTTCCAGACAGGATGCCATCGAACGGATGGGAAATATCCCGACCTTGATTGGCGAAATCGGCATCCCCTTCGATTTGAATAAGAAAAAAGCGTATCGTAGCGGAAATTTCGCCGATCAGGAACGCGCTTTCGACCGGACGTTCAAAGGTCTTGAAGATAACTTGCTCAGTTATACGTTGTGGAATTACACCGCCGACAACGATAATCTCCACGGGGATCAGTGGAATGACGAAGATCTTTCGATATTTAGCCGCGACCAGCAAAAGGATCCCTCGGACATTAATTCCGGCGGCCGCGCCTTGAAGGTGGTGGTGCGTCCCTTCCCGGTCAGGATTGCCGGAGAGCCGACCCGTCAGGATTTTGACTACCGTAGCGGCCGTTTCATTTTTGAGTTCGATGGTGACAGATCTATTACTACGCCTAGCGAGCTCTACCTGCCTGGCATGCAATACCCCGGTGGTGCCATTGTAACCGTCTCGGATGGCTCTTTCACTATTGACCTGACTGCTCAGACGCTGACGTACGTCGCCGGTGACCTGAATCACCACCGCATTGAGATCCGGCGCAAATAGTATGTCTGAATGAAGAGCCGGACTGAATTGAAGTCTAGCTCTTTTTCTAAAACGAAAGTTTTCCTGTAGAATAACTACATCGTCTTATCCTGAATTGAGAAGCTGTTTGATGATTTGGGTAGTGTTAGTTCCAATTCTGTTTCTCTGCGTTTGTGTGGCTTTTTCTTTTGTTATTTCTCACAAACAGACGCAAAAAGTCTTTGTCAGTCCCGCGGAGTTTGGCCTGACCTGGGAAGACATTCGCTTGCGCACCTGCGATGGCATTGAGCTGAAAGGCTGGTGGATTCCTGCAAAGGCGGCCACGCGCACGCTCATTTTCTTGCATGGATACGGCGGTACTTACGACCCGGACCTGAAATATGTGCCTGCTTTCCATGCTAAAGGGTTCAATGTTCTGCTTTTCGATTTTCGCGCTCATGGTCGTAGCGGTGGAGTGTACACGACCGTTGGCGCCCTGGAGATGCGCGACTGCTTGGCTGCCCTTGATTTTGCCCTAGGACGGGGCAGCCGCACGATTGGCCTGCTGGGCTTTTCGATGGGTGGTCGCGTGGCAATTTTAACTGCCCCTCGTTGCCCGCAGGTGATGGCCATAGTTTCGGATGGCGGACCGGCCCTGTTGAGTACAGTGGCTTTGGTGGAGTTGCAGCGCAAAGGCGTTCCCCGTTGGTTGGGGGTGGTGCTGGCTTTCATGATGGAGCTGGGAATGTGCCTGTGTTCCGGCATCAATATCTTTCGCCAGGAACCGATGCTGCAGACAGCGAAACTTTCACCCTTACCGGTGTTGTTTATTCATGGAGATCATGATCCCTATACCCATCTGGATGAACTGGAACGGATGGTGCGTGCTGCCGGACCCAACGCGGAGTGTTGGCGCGTTGCCGAAGCCGGTCATCGGGATGCGGATGTGTTTCGCCCGGATGAATATAATAAAAGGGTGATGGCTTTTTTTGAACGCTGGTTACCTGAACCATAAATCTTGGATCAAGGAGCAGAACATGCGTCGTGTCAGTGGCTGGTATATGTTCGTCTTGAACGCTTATTGGATCGGCCTGTCCTTTATGTGGAACAGCCTGCATGTCACCATTTTGCCGGCGGTATTGCTGAACTATGTGCCTTCCACCCAAAAGAATACCTGGTTGGGGCTACTGACCTTCTTTGGCCTCATTTTGGCCATGATCATCCAACCCCTCTCCGGTGCTTTGAGTGACCGTTGGGCCAGTCGCTTTGGCCGTCGCCGCCCGTTTGTTTTGTTTGGCACGTTGGGCGATCTGGTCTTCCTCGGCATTCTGGCTTTTGTCGGGGGTCTTCCCTGGCTTTTCATTGGCTATATTGGCCTGCAGATTACCTCCAATATGGCCCACGGACCCATGCAGGGTTGGATGCCAGATGAGGTTCCCGCCGAGCAATTGGGCATGGCCAGCGGCATCAAGACCGCCATGGACATGTTTGGCATCATCATCTCTTCTCTGCTTATGGGCTTTTTGATTACCTCCACCAATGCCAATCCGACCAAGTCGGTGCTGGCGATCATTGGTTTCTTGGTGTTATTTGGGGCGATTAGTTTGCTGGGCGCTCACGAGAAACCGTACGTGGCTGCGCAAAATCATCCCCAGCCGCTGAAGGGGCTGTGGAAAGAGACCTTTAATTTCAAGGCCGACGGGGATAAGAATTACTGGCGTTTGATCTTCAGCCGCTTCCTCTACCTGGTTGGCATCTACGGATTCCAGTCCTTCGCCCAGTATTTCATCCGTGACAAGTTCCCCGATCAAAACCCAATCGCCTTCACCCAGATTGTCATGGGCACCTTCGTCGTGGTGCTTATCATCTTCAGCCTGTTGGCCGGCGCCATGGGTGATCGTTATGGGCGCAAGCGCATTCACATTATCTCCGGCTTCATCGGTGCCTTTGGCGCGGTATTGCTCATTTTTGCCAATACTCCTGTTGAACTCATCGCCTACGGTTGCTTCATGGGCATCGGTCTGGGCATCTTCATGAGTACCAACTGGGCCATGGCCAATCAGATGGCTCCGGCTGCCGAAGCTGGCAAATACATGGGCCTCACCAACCTGGCTACCGCCGGTTCTGCTGCCGTTGCCCGACTCGAAGGCCCCATGATCGACTTCTTCAACAACAATGTCCACGCTGTCCATTTTGTGGGTTGGACCGTGCTCTTCGCTCTCTCTGCCGTGCTCATGCTCGCTTCCAGCCTCGCCATGCGCAACGTCCCCGACACCAAAGCCGACGTCAAAGTCACGAAGTGATTTCTCGTTATTTCTCACCCCGTGGATGATTCGGAGTGAAACATTCTCAAAAATATTTAATTGTAGGGGCACGACGGGCACCAGATCTATTGGTGCATTATCGTGCCCCATTTCATCGGCTTTTTCCCGCCGCAAAACGGCAGTGGCTTGTTTTCCGTGCCAAATCTTCTGTCATTGCGAGCGAGTTATTTCCGAGCGACCTGTACCAGCATCATTGGCAAGCCTGTCCTATCTTTTCAGGGCAACCTCAGATTTGCTTATCTAGATACAAACTGTCATAACTAGGTGGGTATTACCTGTCTCGCTCTGCCAACAAGATGATTTTGCTCAATTTTCAAAGTTTGGTGGTTTGAAATTTAGCAATAGTGAAAGCTATACCCGAATGGGATTGAACTCATCACCAGGTGATAATGGCAAGCTTCCTGACTGCCCCCCCCTTTTTTTATTGGAATCGAACTGATACCTGGAAGATTTAATAAAGTTTCCTGTTTGTCTACATCTTGTGGTAATTAATGAAATGAAACGTGAAAAAGCGTGTTCAACCCACCCATCTCCAGGTTAAAAAGAGATAAGAAAAATAAATTCCTGCAAGTACACATTTTTATGCTTCTGCTCAGCGGGGTTATCAAAACCGTTATAAATTTATCAATTTCTCAAGTTTAAATTGAATTTTTTGGCATTTACTTGAGCTTGATTTTTCCTATTTCCAGATTATAACTTCAAAGCAAATGGAAGAAATTAAGCTCTTTCATCATCCGTTTAAGTGATCGACATGCTCCGAATTATGCACTTTCTTCAAGTTCCCCTTGTTTTTATTCTCCCCCATTCAGTTCCATTTGCGTAATTAACGGTCAAGGATTTTGAAATTCGTGGATAACTGTAGGGTAACGATTGGAGTGATGTTTACGCTACTGGTTTAAAATAAATAGCCGTATCGGACACTCCATTCCCCGTCCAAAATTTGCGCCAGGGTTGAATAACGCTCAAAATTTGATCCCAATCGTCATCGATTGGTCCTTCTGAAAATGACCGCGAATTAGGCGCAACGGATAAACTCGGCAAATACTTGTTTACATTATCAATGATCAAAATTCCTCCCGGTTTCAAAAGAGGAATAGATCGTAAGGTACATTGGGCGCGGTAAACTCCATCCACAAGGATGAAATTCAGGCTTTCTATTGATATTGTGTCTGTAATTCTTACATAAGCAGAATTTTTGCCTGTTGGATCGCCTTCAATTTTCGGATAAAGTCCGTAAGTAACATTTTCAACTTGTATTTCCTGCAACTTCTTTTGTACTAGGCGATACCACTCTTCTTGATGCTCTACGCTCGTTAAATGGGCAACTCTTTTTAAAAACCAGATTGTGCTACGGCCAGAACCAAATTCCAGGCCTGTATCAGTCTTTTGTAAATATGTTGCCAGAAAATCAATGGCTTTTGGTGCCAACCAGGGATTGTTTGGGTGACTTCGACGATATGATTTTTCTAAAATACGGCTCCATATATAAAGGGGAGTCCAATGTCTAAATGAATGCATTCCATTTTCCTTACTAATAGAGTTCTTTATCATCCGCCATTAAATTCTTTCAGAACCTGGTGCTGTGTCAAACCTGTTTCTGAGGTTTCCCAAAGACGGTTTGGAATAGAAAATCACCTTTGGAAAACGATATTCACATGTTTGACACACTACTGGCAACCCCTCAAAAACAGAATACCTAAAGTTACCGATAGGAATCGAACATATAACCAAGCGAATGTGATTCTTATTCTAACAGGTAATAATCTACGGTAGATTTGAAAATTATTTAATTGCATATTCAAAATGAAAATATGAATTGGATCGCGAATTTTGCATCCCCCGAGATGATTTTGCGAGAGGGATTCGATTCCATATTATTTTTAATGCTATCGAAACCATAAAATTCCTTTCTCGTATATCGGCGCTATGGCATTGGTTGAACGAGAGAAAGTGCACGCTAAAGGCGACGAAAATGAATTTGTAAAAATGGATCCTGCCAACCCGTGCTAAACTTTAAGGGGTCTATTTTTTTTCTTCATCTCTGCATTTTCTGCAAAAAGAGTCAGTTTTAACCTGATACCCAATCCTATTACCTGGGAGATCTATGTCTGCAAACTCGCAAATCATTTCTGTTGTCAAATTGTCCAAACATTATCAGGTGCACGTGCGCGAACCCGGTCTCAAGTCTTCGGTACGCAGCCTCTTCAAGCGCCAGTTCAACACCGTCAAAGCCGTGGATGAGATCGATTTCTCCATCGAACCTGGCGAGGTCGTCGGTTTTCTGGGCCCGAATGGTGCCGGCAAGACCACCACCCTCAAGATGCTCTCCGGACTGTTATTTCCCACCGCCGGGCAGGTGAACGTTCTTGGTTATGTGCCTTCGCAGCGCAAGGCCAGCTTTCTTCAGCAGATTACCCTGGTGATGGGCAATCGCTCCCAGTTGAGCTGGGATTTGCCTGCTCTCGATTCCTTCGACCTGCAACGCGCCATCTACCAGATTCCTGCGGAGCAATTCAAAAAGACTTGCGACGAGTTTGTCGAATTGCTGGACCTCAAAGACAAGGTCAAGAAGCCGGTGCGCAATCTTTCGCTCGGGGAGCGCATGAAGGTCGAGATCATCGCCTCCTTGCTGCACCAGCCCAAAGTGCTTTTCCTCGACGAGCCGACCATTGGCCTGGATGTGACCATGCAGCGCCGCATTCGCAGCTTCATCAGTGAATATAATCAGCACTATGGGGCCACGGTACTGCTCACCAGCCATTACATGGCGGATGTCGAAGCCCTGTGCAAACGCGTCATTGTCATCCATAATGGCAAATTGCTCTTCGATGGCAATCTGAGTAAACTGATAGAACGTTTCTCCGCCTTTAAGACCATTCATGTGACCACCACCGGCACCACTACCTGGAACCAGTACGGCCAGGTGCTCGAACAGGACGGCGGGCACGTCATTTTGCGTGTCCCGCATGAGAAGGCAGCCGAGATCACCGCCCGTATCTTGAACGAGCAGAACGTCGAAGATTTGACGGTCGAAGCCCTTCCCATTGAAGATGTCATCGACAAGGTCTTCAGCCAGAATAGTGTCGTCGGGGATTCGGTATGAGGCGGGTCATCGGTTTCTATATCACCAATATGCGCATTTCCATTCAGGAAGAGTTCCAGTACCGCGCTCAGAACTATTTCTACATGATTGGCATGATTGCTGAGCCTGTTATCTACCTGGTGGTCTGGACCAGCGTCGCGGCTGGTCAGGGAGGCAGCATTGGTGGCTATACCGCCGGCACGATTGCGGCCTATTACATCGTCTGGACCCTGGTGCGCAACATGAATGTTGGCTTGAGCCCGGATAGCTGGGAGAATCGCATCCAGCGCGGTCGCCTTTCCATGGAGCTGATCCGTCCGATCCATCCTATCCATGGGGACGTGGCTTTTTTCGCCGGCTGGAAGGTGGTGACCATCATTCTTTGGCTTCCTCTGGCGGCCGTGCTGATCCTCATTTTCAAACCCACGCTGAACCCCACCTGGGTACAGATCGTGGTGTTTTTCTTTGCCATCTGGGGAGCTTATCTAATCCGCGCGGTCGCTTTATCCCTGCTGGGCATGATCTCCTTCTGGACCACGCGGGTGGGGGCGATTTACGATATGTATTTTGCTCTGGAGTTGATCCTCTCCGGTCGGCTGGTGCCGATGACTTTTATGCCCTTATGGGTGCAGCACCTGGCTAACTTTTTTCCATTTCAGTGGTCATTTTACTTTCCCATCAATGCGCTGGTCGGCTCACCGACTACTTTTGAACTGCTTACTGGTTTGCTTTCCCAGGCAGCCTGGATTATCGGCGGAATAGCGCTCGTGAACCTGGTCTGGCATTTTGGCATTCGCCGTTTTTCCTCTGTGGGGAATTGAAGGGATTCATATGCGTACCCTCAAATTAGCCTGGAACTTTTTACGTATCGGCATTGCCAACCAGATGCAGTATCGCGCCAATTTCTTTACTCAGTTATTGACCTCCTTCATCAACCTCGCCACCGGGTTGATCGGTCTATTGTTAGTGTTCAGTTACACCACGACTCTCGATGGCTGGACGCAGCCCGAATTGTTGGCGGTGATGGGGGTCTATATTCTCATGGGTGGCATCATTCACTCTGCCATTCAGCCGAATATGGAACGCTTTATGGATGATGTCCATGAAGGCACCCTCGATTTTGCCTTCACCAAACCGGTCGATAGTCAGGTGATCGTGAGTATTCGTGAATTCAATTTCTGGCAGCTCGTGGATGTCATTGTGGGACTGGTCATCATGGGTATCAGTATTTATCAGATGCACGGGCAGTTGACCGTGTTGAATGGCCTGGCCTTCATTCTGGCCTTGTTCCTGGGTGCGGTGATGATCTATTGCTTCTGGATGATCGTAACCACCAGTGCTTTCTGGCTGATCCGCATCTATAATATCGTCGATCTCTTTCAGGGGTTGTATGCTGCCGGGCGTTGGCCCGTGAGCATTTACCCTTCCTGGCTGCGCATCGGCTTGACCTTTCTCATCCCGGTGGCTTTTGCGGTGACCATTCCCGCCGAGTCTCTGACTGCTCGCCTGACCCCCTTGACCCTGCTCGGGGAATCAGCCTTGACGGTCTTTTTTATCATTTTGTCACGGGTGATTTGGCGTATCGGGGTGCGCCATTATTCCGGTGCGAGTGCATAACCTGTTTAGAAAAATTTTTACAGTTTCAGCAAATATTTTATGCCACCTCGAAACAGCATTTCCATAATGAAATATTTCTCCTCTCCCATAAAAATGGGAGAGGGTAGGGTGAGGGGACCTGACTTCGCGAAATGGGAAAACGAGTTGAGCGGTGTGTTTTAAAGCTTTAACAAAAAAGGGCTTTTCTGCGGTCTCCCTGCCGCTTGTCTACGTTTTTTACGGTCATGGTCGCCTTTTTCGGGAACGTGTGAAAACGCTCTTATGGTTCACTAGCTAAACTTAAAACTCCCATTATCAGGCTGCCTAAGGTATAATTAATCGGTTACAGCCTGATTGTGAGGGATTTTTATGGATTTTGGTTCTGTTAAACGAGTCGACATTGATGAACAGATGCGTTCGGCCTATCTCGATTATGCCATGAGCGTGATCGTCGCGCGTGCTCTCCCCGATGCGCGCGACGGCCTCAAACCGGTCCACCGGCGCATTCTTTTTGCTATGGAGGATATGGGGATCCGTGCCAGCGGGAGCTACAAAAAATCGGCTCGTATCGTTGGCGAAGTACTGGGTAAATATCACCCGCATGGTGACTTATCGGTTTATGATGCCATGGCTCGTATGGCTCAGGATTTTTCCATGCGCTATTTGCTGGTGGATGGCCAGGGCAACTTTGGCTCCATCGACGGTGACTCACCGGCTGCCATGCGTTACACCGAAGCTCGCTTGCACCCGCATGCCGAAGAGATGCTCGCCGATCTCGACAAAGAGACCGTTAACTTTGTCGATAACTTTGATGGTTCCTTGCAGGAACCTGAAGTGCTGCCCTCCCGCTTGCCTAATTTACTGTTGAACGGGTCTTCCGGTATTGCGGTCGGCATGGCCACCAGTATTCCTCCCCACAATTTGCGCGAGATTACCGGTGCCATCGATTACCTGATCGATCATTACGATACGATCGATGACGTCTCTGTCGAAGAATTGATGAAATTTGTCCAGGGCCCTGATTTTCCCACTGGCGGTATCATTGTCGGCAAGGATAATATTTTACAGGCTTATTCCACCGGGCGTGGCCGTCTGGTCGTGCGTGGTATGGCTCACATCGAAGAGATGAAGGGCAGCCGTTACCAGATTGTCATCACCGAGATTCCTTACCAGATTAACAAGACAACTTTGATTGAGCGGATCGCTGAACTGGCGCGTGTAGGCAAACTGGACGCCATCTCCGACCTGCGTGATGAGTCAGACCGGCGCGGTATGAGCATTGTCATCGAATTGCGCCGTGGGGCTCAACCGAAACAGGTGCTCAACCAGATCTATAAGTACACGCCGTTGCAATCCACGTTCAGCGTGCATTTGTTGGCGCTCGTCAACGGAGAGCCGCGCTTGCTCTCGCTGAAACGCGCTCTGCATATTTATATTGAGCATCGGCAGGAAATCATTACTCGTCGTTCTCAATTTGAACTCACCAAAGCCCAAAACCGTGCTCACATTTTGGATGGTTTGCTGATCGCTCTTTCCAATTTGGATGAAGTGATCCGTACCATCCGCGAGTCGAAAGACGCCGATGAGGCTAAGGTCAGGCTGATTTCCCGTTTCAAGTTGGACGACGTACAGGCGCAGGCCATTCTGGATATGCAATTGCGCCGTTTGGCTGCTCTGGAACGCCAGAAGATCGAAGCCGAATATCAGGAATTGATGGCGCGCATTGCTTATCTCGAAGACTTGTTGACTTCTCCTAAGAAGATTCTGGCGGTGGTCAAAGCGGATTTGAATGAACTGACCACAAAGTATGGTGATGAGCGCCGTACCCGCATCATGGGCGATACCAATGAAGAACTCAAAGAAGAAGACCTGGTCGCTGATGAAGCTGTACTGATCACGTTTACGCAGAAGGGCTACATCAAGCGGGTGGCTTCCAACCTTTATCGCACTCAGGGGCGGGGAGGGCGTGGGGTTTCCGGCCAGACCGTGCGCGACGAAGACCAGTTAATTCTCATGTTGCCTGCTCGTACGCTGCACACTGTCCTCTTCTTCTCCGATAAGGGGAAGGTGTATTCCGAAAAAGCCTATCAGATTCCGGATGCCAACCGCACGGATAAAGGCATTCCGATTGTCAATGTACTTTCTCTGGGCCCTAATGAACGCATCACGGCAGCTGTGGCTGTGCCTAATTTCGATGGAGCCAATTATTTGACGATGGCCACGATTTCCGGTCGGGTGAAACGCGTATCGCTGTCTGAATTTGCCAGCGTGCGGCCTTCCGGCTTGATAGCTATGACATTGGATGACAATGACGAATTATGGTGGGCTAAACTGACCCATGGCAAGGATGATATTATTTTGGTCACCCGCGATGGGCAGGCTCTTCGTGTTCATGAAGAAGCCATCCGCAGTATGGGCCGTCAGGCCGCCGGTGTGGCTGGCATTAAATTGCGTCCCGGCGACCGTCTGGCTTCGATGGAAGTCGTCGAACCCGAGGGGATGCTCCTCGTCGTGACTGAGCAGGGATTTGGCAAACGCTCCAAATTGGAAGAATACCCGGTCAAGGGGCGCGCCACCGGGGGTGTGGCAACCATTGACCAGAAGAGTCTGGGAAAGATCGGTAGAATTGTCGGTGCACGTGTGGTTCAGGCTGGTGATGAGATCACCATCATATCATCGGGCGGTATCATGCTGCGGTTGAAGACCACGGTCATCTCAGCCAGTGGACGTTCCACTCGCGGTTTCAAGCTGCAAGACCTCGGCAAAGGTGACACGGTTGCCTCGCTGGCCCGTATTTCTGCCGCGGATATGCAACAGGTCGATGTCGACCTGGAAAAGACCGAAGGCTAAATAAACAAACCGGCAGAAACTTTTGCCGGTTTGTTTATTTTCGAAGGAATTAAGGTCTGTTAAAAACGATCTGGAGATCCTTGGCCTAAAAGTAGACTTTTTGGAAGAGGATGAGCATGAATACCCCAATGATCAGGACCATGAAGAAAAAGAAGATTGAAACAATGAAGCGTTGTGGCGCGTTCATTCCCAGAAAGCTGTTTTTTTGCTGCTGGCTCTGTTTTTCTTCCTCATCTTTATCTTGACCCAGGAACGGATTCCCGGCAGAGTTTCTTAGGTCGTCTAGCATAATAGTTGCCTCCCGTTTCTCGTTACTTTTCATCCTCGGGACGTAAGGTTACGTCGCCTACTTCAATAATGATGTTCTTCCCGTCAGCATCGCGTAGAATAAGGTTGCCGGATGAGTCGATGCTTTCTTCAGTACCTATTATAGAGGTTTTTTCATTTTCTACAATCCTGACTGTCTCTCCGCGGAAAGCCAGATGGTTTTGCCAGGTCGTGAAAAATTCGTTGCTTCCCAACCGGTCACGCCAATATTGCAGCCTACCTAATATCTCAGCTAGCAAGGCGAAACGGTCCACAGGTTGGGGGGTGAATTTTTTGACCCATGTGGCGGGGTAGCGCGTCACTGCATCCGGTGGCAAAGAGTCGGCCGTGATGTTGATGCCGATCCCCAGGACGATGCCGTTGAGCTGTGCTCCTGACCAGGCTGCCTCGACCAGGATTCCGCAGCATTTTTGGCGTTCAATCAGAATGTCATTGGGCCACTTGATCTGGGGATCGAGCCCTAGTACTTCATGTAGTGCTTGCCAGACCGCCAGCCCGCACAGGGGAGCATACAACGAACTGGGTGCAGCCAATTCCTGCGGCGTGGGCTTGAAGATGACGCTGAATGCTAACGATGCTTCCGGGCGTGTGATCCACTGGCGATTAAGGCGGCCGCGGCCGTTGGTTTGCTGGTCAGCAATGACAAGGGCAAAGTCAGTGACACCAGCATCGATCCATCGCAGGGCTTCATCATTGGTCGAACCGATCAACTCGAAGGCTCGCAATTCATTCACCGGAGAGTGGAGCAAAGCACGCCGCAACGCATTTTCATCCATGCCCTGATTTTACCTTTAAAAAAATACAGGCAGGGGAGAATGAGGACCTGCCGGTATCAAAGGTAATAAGGATGATGGTTACTTGGCAACGATTTTGATGGTTCGTGGTTTGGCAACTTCTGCCTTGGGTACGCGAACGGTCAGAACGCCGTTGCTCATACTGGCATCGATCTTCTCGGCCAGAATTGCATCTGCCAACTCGAAGTTGCGGGCAAAGTGTCCGCTGGGAAGTTCATCGATCAACTTCTCGGCTTTTTCGTCAGTGGCGGCTTTATATTCACCGTCGATGGAGAGAGTGCCGTTGTTGAACTGGATGTTGATCTCATCAGTGGACAAACCGGGTAAGAGAGCTTTGAAAGTATATTCTTCGGCAGTCTCACTGAGTTCCACCGGGAAGCTCATGGCACGATCGGCGTTGAAATTCTCATCGAACATGCGGCGCAGCATTCTGCGGCGGCCTTCCATAATTGCGGATGGGTTAGTTAAGTAAAGAGTCATTTGAAACCTCCATAGGTTATTTATGATGTTGAAGTAATCTTACCCCGTCAGTATCGGAGAAGAGTTAACGATTTATTGAATTTTTATATGAAATTTTGAGTGGACTGGGTTCTATGGTATCATTTTTGCCGAGGAAACTATGGACGATCGCATTACTATCATAGAAGGTCCACCACCTGTATTCGAGCCGGCTGACGAAGCCTGGGCGATGGGCTTGACCGAAAGCGTCAATTATCACAATGCAGCGCTGACTCGGTTGCGCACGTTCAACGGGCCGGCGTTGGTCGAACGATGCCATCGTGCCTGGAGCAAGAAAGAACCAATCTTTTTACATTACCGCAACCGGCTGGGCTTGGAAGAAAAAGTACCCATTCTGGCCGCACGTTCCACCGAGGTGGAGGGTGGTCACGTCCTGTTCCTGTGGATTCAAGAGTCAGAAGGCTTATTCGATGACGAAGAAGACATAGAAGATGATACGAACGATTTGAGGGACTGATTTTGCCCCTTGTTAATTACGAAATGAGATTTTAAGGCGTTAAATGATAAACACCCGGGTGAGGGGGGCACCCAGATGTTTATCAACCTTAATATACCAAATAGCCATTTGAATTACAAGAGTCTGTACCTAAGAGTTTATTAACGTTTAGTGCCCCGGGAGAGATTCGAACTCTCAATCTAAGCGTTAGGAGTGCTTTGCTTTATCCATTGAGCCACCGGGGCATGCACCAAAATTATAGCATTGGCTCAGGGGTGGGGCAAGAGCCTCGGTGACAAAAGCCATCACGGTTTTGGACTTGCAAATCTCAAATTTGCTCTATAATATGGCTTGAGAAGTGAAAGGAGAACCAGATGAATGAGACAAAACGCGGATCGCTGATGGCCGGAATTGGCCTTGTACTACTCGGCGCTCTTTTCATTTGCATCGACCTGATACCGGGGATTTCCTTAGCGAAGGCCTGGCCATTGATATTTTTCGTGATCTCATTTGCCTTCTTTTTACCGGGACTGGCTTGGCCGGATTCCCGAAAAGGGCTGGCGGCTTTATACATCCCGGGGACGATCTTTTTTGTGTTGGGAGCCATCTTCCTCTTTAACATGCTTACCGCTAACTGGGTCATTTGGGCTTTTGCCTGGATCTTGATCCCAGCTAGCGTTGGGCTGGGTTTGATATTGGCAGCCTGGGCAGGTAAGTGGAGTCGGGGAGTCGGGCTGGTAGGCATCTGGATTGCCCTGACCAGCCTGGCTACTTTTGCCGTGTTTGCGGCGCTCTTTGGCGATATGGTGGTCAAGTTCATCGGCGCAGGGATCATGGTATTGATGGGAATAATGATGTTCATCCGCTCTTTTGTGAAAAAACAGACGGACTGAAGCTATGTCTTCCGTTACACCTCAACTTGAATTGTCCATTCTGGTCGTTGATCATGCTCACTGGCAGAAGTCAGTCGAAGGCGGAGTGGAGCCGTCTGAGTATTCGGTGGCCTCGCATCAGGGGTTCATCCTCTCCACGCAGGGATTCGATTTCACCATCCCAGAGAAGCTTGGATTTCGCTATCCCAACATCATTCAGATGATCCTGGGCAAAGAGCAACTCTATGCGGTAGCCTACGAAGAGGGCATCACCGAGTATGCCATTACTGCCGGGAATCTGGTGGCCATGTACGGATCGCCGGTCTTCACAGGCTTTGAATCCGGGCAAAAGGTGATCGTTGCCATCGGTCATTTGACCCCGGCAGGGGAGGAAAATCCGCAGCCCAAGTTCATTGTATTGTGGGCAGGGGTCGTGAATATTCAGTAGCTCACACTTGAAACTCATAACACCTCTTTTTTTAATACTCAAGGATTTCTCGCTATGAAGATGAGTAACACAATATACCTAGTGACTGCTGCGGAATGGCATCGCTGGTTGGAGCAGCATCATGCCAGCGAACGGGAAATCTGGCTGATCTTCTATAAAGCCGGGACGGGCCAACCAAGCATCGATTACGATGATGCGGTAGAAGAGGCGTTGTGTTTTGGCTGGATTGACAGTCTCATCCAGAAGATCGACGAAGAGCGCTACGCACGCAAATTTACTCCGCGGACTGACTCGGCCAATTGGTCGGTCTCGAACAAACGGCGAGTGGCCAAGCTGATACGCGAGGGCCGCATGACAGAAATCGGCGTGGCTAAAATCGGCGATTTCTCGGATTTCCGCGAAGACCTTGAAGACGATCGGCTAAAAGTTCTCGAAATTCCGGCCGATGTGGAACAGGGGCTTAAAGCGAGCCCACTGGCCTGGGAGAATTTCAACAAGATGGCATTTTCGTACCGTCGGCTATACATCGCCTGGATCACGGCTGCCAAACGTCCCGAGACGGTACAGAAGCGGATCGCAGAATCCATCGAACGGTTGGAGCAGAATTTACCGCTGGGATTGAAGTAAATGCTGCTCTACCATTGTCAGATGAAAAAGTACTGCGGTGATAAGCGAACCTGGGGGGTTAGCTCAGTTGGTTAGTGTGTTGCATTGACATCGCAATCCATTAAAGGGACAGGCGATCATACGGTTCGAGTCTTTTATCTTCTAGCGCCGACAATAAAAATCGATGTAGAAATTCATATATGACCCCGGCAAATAGCTGAAACAGAATTTACCGCTTGAGTTAAAGCAAAGACTGCTCTACCATTGCCAGATAAAAAAAGTGCCGCTATAATAAGTCCACTTGGGCGGTTAGCTCAGTTGGTTAGAGCGTTGCGTTGACATCGCAAAGGTCGTAGGTTCGAGTCCTATACCGCCCACACCCAAAAATGATCCGTGAAATCCGGATCCTGGGTGCGACTCGCGCCGAAGATCATTCTTCGGCGCTTTTTATTCGTATGAGTGCCATCGCAATCCCCCAAGGGGACAGGTGGTCAATATGTTCATGCCCTATGATCCCGCTTGTGATACACCGTCAACCCCCACTTTATATACATAACTAAAGCAGGCACCAGTGGATCTGGCCTGGGCAGATCACGCAAATCCGAGCTACCGGTCATTTGGAGGAAATATGCAGCTTTTATTAAAAATCCTGCCACAACCGGGAAATTGTGGTTTAATCAACAATTGCTTTCACTCGGACTTTTGCGCCGATAGTTTCCCGGGTGAAAAATATTCGTAAAGCCGAATTCTCCTCCTTTAACCTCAGGTTTTGCGAATGAGGTGACCAGTCTTGAAAGAAAAACAGAACTTAGTAGCCCTGATTAAAAGTAGAATATCCTCCTGGCCGAAGGCGATACTCAATATCGTCCTCATCGCTTATGCATTCATCCTGTTGGAGTGGAGCTTTTACGTCACGCAAGCCTCCATTTCGTTCATGTATCCATTGAGCTTTGGCGTAAAGGTCATCATCTTCCTAGTAAGCGCCCTCATGGCTGCATTGATGGCAGTAGGCGTCTCCCTCGTATTTTGCCTGATCGACCTGGCCGTGGCGGCCATTTTCCCAAAATTCAAGACTTATTTGCTCGTTTTTCCCGAATCACTCCTGATCTCAATTTTCGGCCTGACCGCCCTGGATAATTTCTCCTACACGGTTTTCCATTTTGGCCTTTCGACCGAGAACCGGTGGGAGGAAATCCCCTATCTGGTGGCGTTCCTGGCGGCTAATTTCTTCCTCGTCAGAAGCCTAGCGAAATCTTCCGGGAAGTCCATGCGATGGGTCACGACCGGAAAACTGGCACTGGTGGCGGCGTTAACCGTAGTCTCTCTGGCCGCGGGCAGTTATCAGTATTTCACGGGGACGAGCCAGGCTGCACAAACCGCACAAACCGCGACCGCCTCATCGACCGATAAACTAATGCCAAACATCATCATTTTCGGCACCGACGGGTTGAGCGCGGATAGCATGTCTTTGTACGGAGCAAGCCGGGATACAACTCCGAACCTGGACAAGTTGGCGAGCACATTCCTGGTCAGCGAAAACAACTTCACCAATGCCGGGCATTCCATGGGCTCGGATGTTTCGATGCTGACCAGCAAATCGCCACTAGAGACACGGGTTCTGTATCCGCCGGATATCTTGCAGGGGTCGGACGTGGATGAAAGCTTGCCGAGCCTGCTGAAATCGCTGGGGTATACAACGGCCCAACTGGCAATTCCACATTATGCCGATGCCAACGTGGCGAATATCGAAGGCGCCTTCGATGCAGTGAATTGCAGCGAAAACTCGCAATTCCTATACCAGACGAATCGCCTGTTCCTTTTCAGACTGAACGATGAGTTCTACATGCTCGACTCGATCTTTGACTCGGCCGAAGGCAGGCTAAAGGGGGTCTTCCTGATCGAGAAAATGGACAACCCCATCGCAGACATCCTTAATTTGAAGGCTTATAGTCCATCCGATAAAGAAAGAATGGATTGCCTCTTCAATTACCTCGACGAGGCCAAAAGCTCGAACACCCCGTTGTTTGCGCACATCCACATGCTGACCACGCATGGATCGTTGTTCTACCCGGTTAACCAAAAGTACTCGGTGGGGATGGTCCAGACTGCAAACTGGATGGATGAATTCTACGCGGATTCGATCATCGACTATGACCAGTACATTCAAGAACTGGTGGATCACCTGAAAGCGACTGGCGAGTATGACAACACGATCTTGGTGATATACACCGACCACGGCGAGCAATGGACGACGTTCAAACGCATCCCGCTGCTATTCCACTTCCCGAACGACGATGACGCCGGCAAAATCACCGCCAACACACAGAACATGGATATTGCGCCGACCATCCTGGATTACCTGAATATCGACCAGCCAAGCTGGATGACCGGCAGTTCACTGCTGGAACCGCTCCCCACCAACCGGCTGATCATTTCGACCTATACCAAGGAAATCGAGGGCGACGATTCCGGATTATGGGGAATCAACAGCGGATTCATCCACCCACCTTTTTACCAGTTCAGCATCATCCAGGCCGTAGAATGCCAGAGAATGGTCATTTTCGACATGGAGGAATCCACGAAGACCATGACGCAGGTGGCCAATTACGTTGCTCCCTGTGATCTCTCGACGCTGGATTCAGCGGACGAAATCCAGCAAAAAGTGGGACAATTGTTAACACAATATGGGTTCACCCTGCCGGATAAATGGTAGCCGATCCATTCATCGATGTGAAAGAACAACTCAGCGCAATAAAACTTTTGCAGTAAAGAGGAAATCATGTATATTGATCCTGGAACAGGCAGTGTCATATTTCAAATTCTCATCGCGAGCTTACTGGGGGCGGGAGTGCTCATCAGAATCTTCTGGAAGAAGATCGTCACCCTGTTCTCCAAAAAGACCGAGACCCCTACTGATCCAAACGAGGCGATGCACACTGACGACGGAGAGGGCAAGTGAGCAGCCGAGTATCCTCTTCGTTCCGGGACCCTTCAGGCAACGTTTATTTCAATCACGGCAAATTACTCAGGCAGGTCAACCAGGTTTATCGACCCGATTATGATCTGTTGATGAGTTCGGGACTGTTCCAGAAACTGGTCAGCCGGCATCAATTGGTCAACCACGTCGAATGCGATGAGGAGCCACTGGATGCCAGCTTGGCTTATAAAGTGATCTGCCCGGAACGGATCGGCTTCATCTCATACCCCTACGAGTGGTCGTTCTCGCAATTGCAGGATGCAGCACTACTGACACTGGGCATCGAGAAGGAAGCACTGGCTTATGGCATGGTACTGAAAGACGCCAGCGCCTACAACATCCAATTCCAGAACGGGGCACCGATCCTGATCGACACCCTCAGCTTCGCCAGATACGTGGAAGGCGACCCCTGGGTGGCTTATCGGCAATTCTGCCAACATTTTCTGGCTCCGTTGGCGCTGATGGCGAAGGTGGACCGGCGGCTCAACAAGGAGCTGACCAATTACATCGACGGCATCCCGCTGGATCTGTGCAGCGCAATGTTGCCGAGTTCGACGCGCTACTCGATGGGACTGGGAATGCACATCCACATGCACGCGCGCGCCCAGGCGCATGCCGAACAGGCTGCCTCCACAAATCCAGAGCAAACACCCGCACGTGCGCAGAAGGTCTCCAAACTGGGACTGATCGGGCTGGTCGAAAGCCTGGAAGGGCTGGTGCGCAAGCTGGATTGCAAGATCACCGGCACGATGTGGGCAGATTATTATTCCGCCACCAATTATTCGGACGCGGCCTTCGAGGAAAAGAAAAAGATCGTGGCCGAATTAACGGGCGAACTCAAGCCGCACCTGATCTACGACCTTGGCGCGAACACCGGCATCTTCAGCCGCGAAGCAGCCCGGGACGAGAACGCGCTGGTGATCTCGTCGGACATCGACCCCGAAGCGGTGGAGTTGAACTACCGGCAGTTGAAGAAGGACGGGGTGAAGAACATCCTGCCGCTGGTGATCGACCTGACCAACCCATCGCCGGCGATTGGTTGGGAGAACAGCGAGCGCGACGCTTATTTGAGCCGCGGCCATGCCGACCTGGTACTGGCGCTGGCGCTGGTGCACCACCTGGCCATTGCGAACAATGTGCCGCTGGGGAGCATCGCGGAGAGCTTCGCAAAGATCGGCAACCACCTGTTGATCGAGTTCGTGCCGAAAGAGGACAGCCAGGTAAAACGGCTGCTGCGCACGCGCGAGGATATCTTCGACACATACACACTGGAGGGGCTGCTGCAAGCTTTCGGGCCGCATTACAAGCTGGTGAAGCAGACGCCAATCGCGAACAGCCAGCGAACGATGCTGTTGTTCCAAGCCAAATAGAAACATCAGAGACTGCCCGAAAGAAGGGCAGTTTTTTTATCAAGTTGGGGATTGCGCCGAGGGAACTGGTGCAGGCCGTGCCCCTACGAAATTGCAATCCTGTTCCAACCACGCAGGGCTATAATTTACATGATTCACCAAAGGCGAGTAGACAGAATTGGCAAGTGAATCCATCTCAGGAGAGAAAAGTTTATTATGAAACAATCGATCGTGCATATTGCGCTGGTGGTGAGAGATTACGACGAAGCAATCGCCTACTACACCGAGAAACTGCATTTTACACTAGTGGAGGATACTTACCAAGCAGAGCAAGACAAACGCTGGGTGGTGGTGGCTCCTCCAGGGAGCAAAGGGACGACGTTGCTTTTGGCGAGGGCATCCAAACCGGAACAGGAACCCTTTGTGGGGAATCAGACCGGCGGGCGGGTATTTCTGTTTCTCAACAGCGACGATTTCTGGCGGGACTACAACGAGATGATATCAAGGGGAATCAAGTTCGTCAGAGATCCAAAAGAAGAACCTTATGGGCTGGTGGCCGTGTTCGAAGACCTGTACGGCAACCTGTGGGATCTGCTGCAATTAACCCCCGAGCATCCAATCTCCAAGCGAGAAGGGTAGATCACTTCCTCCCGAATCGTTCCAAATCAATCAGCTTCTTTGAAAGAACCTAGTAGTCTGTCAAACCTCATTCTTAGGATAGAGACTTTTTAACTTAATTCGAGCGTCAGCGGTAGTAAACCGCCAAAGGACCTTAACAATTTGAGCATTTCGATCATCCACCCAGGCGTTC
>Ga0182011_10000850_pt1 | contig 26689 bp, 23 predicted proteins | sample 711E1DmetaG_FD_120481 | JGI IMG/M metagenome (GOLD analysis project Ga0182011, IMG submission 120481) | Permafrost microbial communities from Stordalen Mire, Sweden - 711E1D metaG | ecosystem: Environmental > Terrestrial > Soil > Wetlands > Permafrost | place: Sweden: Stordalen | collected...
CGCTACCGCTACCGCTACCGCGCACGCTGGCCGATCTGTGCTGGGAATCGCCCGACAATCAGTAGTCAGCTACTTTCCCTTCTTGGCCTCGGACTTCTTGTTTTCGGCCCGGGGCAGGGAGAAGGAAAGGGCAGGCACGGGTTGGTCACGCAGATAAAGCCACGAATACGCAAACACTGAAGCCAGCACGCGTTTGGTGTAGTTGCGGGTTTCGTCGTAGGGAATTGTCTCGATGAACTCGTCCAGTTCCAAAGCACCGCGTTCGCGCAGCCAACGATCCACCGCGGCCTCTCCCGCGTTGTATCCGGCGATGGCCAGGGGCAAGGCTCCGCCGAAGTGGTCCAGCAGGAACGCCAGGAAACGCGAGCTCACTTCCAGGTTCTTGGACGGGTCCAGCAGCGTCTCGCGTGTCAGGCGTTCGTTCGCAAACCGCTGAGCTGTGCGCACCAGCATCTGAGTCAGCCCAAGGGCGTTGGCAAAGGACTCAGCCTTCGGGGAAAAGGTGCTCTCCTCGCGCATGATGGCGAGTTGCAGGGACTCGGGCACGCGGTTGGCCTTGCTGTTCTTGCTCACCAGCTCGGGGAAGGCACGCGGATACGCCAGGCGCCACTGGGCGTCGCGGCGCGCATCCGTGGGGTACGTGAACTGGTACGCCGTGAGGGTGTACCGGGGAATGGCATGAGAGGCGTTCCAGAGCCGGCCACGGTCGAGAAGGATCGCGGTGATCCAGTACCCGTCTTCTCGTGAAGGGGTATTCGCGGCGACTGGGGACTCCTGTGCGTGGTCAGAAAGGGCCAAGCCCAGATGGGCCAGTTCGCGGCGGGCGTCGCTGCCCAGACCCAGACGGGCCAACTCGACCGCGCGCAGGAAGCCCGGTTCGGCAAAGAGAGGCTGGGGCCGAAAGTCCCACGGAGATTGCTTCTTCTCGGTTGGAAGAGAAGGCCGCAACTCGCGCAACAGGCCGGCCCTCGTCTGGGGGAAGCGGAGTCGGATTCGCTCGAGCGCGAACAGCGCGTAGACGGAAAGGGGATACTCTCGCACCGCTCGCGCGTAGGCTTGTCGGGCCTCGTCCTGGGCGCCCTGTTTTTCGAAGATGCGACCTCGCCAGTAGTGGGTCCGGCCTGCGGCGTAGTAGATCTCCTCCCGCGGAAACCGACGAAGGTTTTCGTCGAGCCAGTGCAGGGATTTGTTGAGGTCACCCGCGCGCCAGGCTGCCAAGGCCAGTCGCCACAGGGCCTCGCTGGCTACATCGCCGTTGGGATAGCGGTCGGGCAGATCGCGCAGGCGCGCTTCGGCTCCCTCATTGTCGCCCCCGTCAATCAGCACCTCGGCGGCACGCAAACGGGCGTCGTCGGCGAAGCGGTGCTCGGCAAACTCCGACTCGATGCGGGCGTAGAGAGCGAGGGCTTTCTCACGCTCGCCAGCTGAAGCCAGGCTGCGCGCACCTTGGTAGAGTGAGCGTACCACTAGGTCGCGGTTCTGCGCGTGCTGGCACGCGGCCGCGGCTTCGGCAAAGAGCGGTGCCGCGCGCGTGCGTTGGCGCTGCTTCCACACCGACTGGGCGCGGTGAAAGCGCGCCACGCACTCAGTGGCGGCGTCGAGCCCGGTCGCCGTCAAGGCTGCAGCAAAGGCTGCTTCGGAGGCAGCGTTCTGGTTCTTGTCGAACAAGCCCATGCCCCGCGTGGCCCATTCTTCGGCGCTGGGAGCCACCAGCGTGGTCTTTAGGGCAGGTGGGGCTGATTTGGCCAGAGCCTGCAAGTTCTCGTCGGCCCGCGTGGCCCAGGCTTCTTGCGGGGCTTCGGCCCAGATGCGCCGGAGGAGCCCCGCGATTTCCTGCGCCGGGCGCTGCAGCTGCTGCATGGCCTCGGCGAGGCGAAACTTGGCCTCTGCCCGGCGCGGCCCGGATGGGAAACGGTCGAGAAAAGCTTCGGCTTCGCTTTCCACCTCGGACCAGCGCTTGGTGGCTATCAAGGCATCAATCTTGACCAACACGGCCTCGGCCTCGGGCACCGTGTGCCCAGCCACACGGGCCGCCCACATGAGCGCGCCTTCAGGATCGCCTCGGCGCAGCCGGCAGCGGGCCGCGTAGCTGGCGTGATAGGGAGCCAGCACCGGGTAGCTGGACCACAGATCCTCGAAGAGATCTCCCGCAGCCTGCCAGGCATTCAGATTCATCTGCGCCAAGGCCAGGAGAAAGCGGGCCTGGTTGCGCTCGCGCGCGTCCTTGGACGTCGCCGCCAGCGCGCGTACCAACTGCTGCGTGGAGGCCGCAAAGTCGCCAGCGTGGAAAAGTTCGGCTCCGGCGCGGGCCGGTCCCGAGGCGAAAAATGGCTCGAGCCAGCGCTTGTCAAACGGAACCGGTGCGCGGGCGGTGGTTGGAGTGGCTTGTTCACCACGCGCCTCGGCGACGGCAGCCCCGCCTCCCTCTGGTGGCTCGACGGCAAGGACAGCGCGGGGAGGGAAGAACAGCGCCAGCAGGGCGGCGCCAGAGAGTATTTGCGTGCGCACTTTTGGGCTACTAGGGCGCCTTGCCGGGCTCCGGGGCGGATGTCTTGTCAGACAACCCGGCTTTGCGGTTCTCGATCTGACGGATGGCCTGAAACTCGATCGTGAGGTGGCTGATGCTTTGGTCAAGCAGGTTGATATCGTCTTCCAGCATGGCGTTTTTCTGCTTGAGCAGGCGCAGGTCGTGGCTCAAGCGCGCGACCGCCCACAGGATAATGAGAAGGTTCGGGATCAGCCCGATGACGGTATAGACGCCAAGCTGGGGGTCAAAGAAAGCCAGAGAGCTCATGTACACGCGTTCTCGCTTGTCGCCTATCGCCACAGACAGACGCGATCGCGACCCGTGCGCTTGGCCTCGTATAGGGCATGGTCCGCCGCTGCGATGAACCCCTGGGCATCTACGATACGGGCGTCCTGGATGGCTGCGACCCCTGCACTGACCGTGATGGGGATGTTCTTTCCAGCGAAGACATAGGGGTGGCTGGAAACCGTTTGCCGTACCCGTTCGGCGATGACCCGGCCTTGCGCGATGTCGGCTCCTCGACAAATGATGGAGAACTCCTCACCGCCCACGCGCGCAAACACGTCTTCCACACGCACGATGGCCTGTACGGCGGCGGCCATCTCGGCTAAGACGTAGTCCCCCGCCGGGTGGCCATAGGTGTCGTTCACTTCCTTGAAATGGTCCAGGTCGAAGGTCACCAGCGCCAGGCACGTCTTCTGCCGGAAGGAGTAGGCGAACTCGCTCTCCACGCGATCGGTAAAGTATTTTTTGTTGAAGGCCTTGGTCAAATCATCGCGCAAGGCCGATTCGTACATTTGTCGCTGGAAGGTTTCGTCCAGGCTGTCGTGGTAGGTGAACTTCAGAACCGTTCCCGAACCCACGAGGATCTTGTCCCCGTCCTCCAACTCCTGGCTCTCGATGCGCGTGCCCCGGCAGAAGGTGCCATTGGTGGATCCGAGGTCGCGCAGCACCGCCTTGTCGCCCTCCATGATGATCTCGCAGTGCTCGCGGGACACGCCGTCGTCGATCATGCGTACCTGAGCCTTCTGACCGCGGCCGATCACGGTCTTCTCGCGGGTGAGCTTGTACATCTCGCCCATGGCGCTTCCGGCCAGCACGATCAGACAGGCGCAGTCGCGCTTGGAAGGAGCATTGACTGAGCCTGGTGGCTTCTCCTCCACGCGTGTGACGTCGTCCCAGGTCACGTCGGGTACCTCATGGATGCTACAATCACAGTGCTAACCGCCGGTGAGGCGACGGGCAAAGGCGCGCAGCGGCTCGGCACGTCTATCAAATAGGGAAAGGGCGTCAAGCGCCGCTTGCGCGAGCACATGTAGGCGATGGTGAGCCTCGGTTTGCGTGGTCACATGATCTCCATCGGCAAGATCATCGGCGTGCTGAAACGCCACGCCGTAGTGTACGCCGAATCGAACCAGCGCCTCCTTTTGTTCTGGCCCGGCGTTTGCCACCGCCGCACCTACCTCCAGGGCAGCTCGGAACAACGCACCGGTCTTTTCGGCGTGCAGACGCTCGACGGCCTGCAACGATTCGGCCTGTGGTTCCGCCAGCTCCCGCGCCTGGCCACGCACCATGCCCGACACGCCGGCACCTCGTGCCAGCGCGGCGATGGCACGCAGGGTGCGTTGCGCGACGAGAGGGTCGCCGGTCGTGCCCCCCGCCAGTGCGCCCGCCTCGGCCAGCCACTCGAACGCCAGAGTCAGCAAGGCGTCCCCGGCCAGGATGGCGATGGCTTCGCCGAAGACCTTGTGATTGGTAGGCTGTCCGCGCCGCAAGTCATCATCATCCATTGCCGGAAGGTCGTCATGGATGAGCGAGTAGCAGTGAACCAACTCCACCGCTGCCGCCGCGAGGCGCAGGGGCTCGTCCCTGTCGCGACCAACCGCCTCGGCCGCAGCGACCACAAGCAGCGGTCGCAGCCGCTTGCCCGGCGCGAGCAGGGAGTAGCGCATGGCCTCCACCAGGCGTCCCGGATCGTCGCCGGACGCCGCAGCCGCCAGCCGCGTGGCGAGCAGAGCGTCGATCTCGGCACGCCGCGGTCGTAGCCAGAAATCCAGATCGAAATCGCTCACTCGTTCTCTTCGCGATCCGGGGGGGGCGCAAGAGGAGCCGTACGGGGCCCGTCGTCCGTGGCCAAGAGGACCTCCACCCGCTTTTCCGCTTGGTCCAGTAGCTCGGCGCCGCGACCGCAGAGTCGGATGCCTTCCTCAAAGCACGCCAGTCCTTCTTCAAGGGGGAGGTTGCCCCCCTCCAGGCGTTCGACCAGCACGCGCAAGCGCGCCAGGATTTCGTCGAACTTGACTGGCTCTGTGGTTGGCGGGGTCGCGCTCTGTGCCATTCAGACACCCATTGTACCAAGTCCCGTGGCGCTGGGAGTCTAATTCGGGCGATGGCGAGTCGGTCCCAGATCCGGTGGCCGGGACCGGATCCGGATGCCGGTCCCGGATCCGGCCCCGGCCCACCAGCCCCGGAAATCGGTGCCACCCGCCCACCGGTGATATCGTGGGTACCAGCGTGAGCAGCCAAGGCGTCGCCCTCCCCGATAGCAAGCGAAGGGGCCGGTTCGGCCTGCGAGCCCAGATTCTGCTCGGGCTGGCCGCTGTCACGCTGGTCGCGATCCTCACCACCGGCTTTCTCGCCCTGTGGGCAGCCGGCAATACCCTGCGCGTTCATCGCGAGACCGAGGCGGTGACGTTGGCGTCTGCCGCGGCGAGAATGGCGTCGGCGGTGGTGGACCGCCAAGCCGAGATCGCATCGCCCGAGAGTCGGGAGCAGCTCCGGGCGGCCTTGTCCTCCTTGTCCGAACGATCGGGGGGCATCCAGTTCTCCGTGCTGTCGGCCGACCGTGGCGTGATCGCCTCCTGGCCACCGCGCGTGGCCCGCGATGTGGACGTGCCGATCGTCAACAGTGTCGTGGCGGGGATTCCACCTGTGTTCCATTACCGTGATTCGCCTGGCGGCGGCGCGACGCAGTTGTTGGCGTACGCCGGCATTGAGGTCAAGGGGCGAATCGTCGGAGCGGCCCGCGTGGTTCTGGACGCGCCCGCGCCGGTACAGGTTGTATTGAGGCGATCAGGCTGGCTGCTTCTGGGCCTTGTCTGCGGTGATGCGCTGCTGGTCTTGGCCTTGGGCTACTTCGTGCTGACCCAGATGGTGGTCCGGCCCTTGCGCAAAATGGAGCGGGCCACGGCGCAGGTTGGGGTGGGCGATTGGGACCAGCACATCGACCTGCCTGGCCCATCCGAGCTGAGGGCGCTGGCCCGCGCCTTCAACCAGATGACCTCGTCGCTGGCGGCTCAGCGCGAGCAGCTCATTCGTTCCGAAAAGCTCGCGTCTGTCGGGCAATTGGCGGCGGGCGTGGCGCATGAGATCGGCAATCCGCTTGCTGCGATCTTGGGGTACGTCGACATCCTGCGCGCGGATGCGGCGGGAACCGGAACCTTGCCGGACGCGGAACGGCGCGATGCCCTCAACCGGGTCAAGGCCGAAACCCAGCGGATCAATCGCATCATACGCGACTTGCTCGAGTACTCGCGCCCCAGCCATGAGGAGCCGTCGCTCATCGATCCCCTTGCCGTGGTGCGCTCGGCGCAGGCTCTTCTGGCTCCCCAGGCCCGTCTACGCGAGGTGCGCATAACGGTGTCACCGGAAGAAAGTCCTTGGCCGACGGTCATGGTGTCCCAGGGACGCATGACCCAGGTTTTGGTCAATCTCTTGCTCAACGCGGCCGATGCGATGGGTGGCAAGGGTCACGTCGCTGTCACCTGTGAGAGTGTTGCGGGACGGGTGCGCATTGCCGTCAGTGACGAGGGCCCCGGCATTGAGCGCGAACTTCGCCGCAAGGTTTTCGACCCCTTCTTCACCACCAAGCCGCCCGGCCAGGGCACCGGGCTCGGCTTGTCGATCTCGCGCGCCATCGTGGAAGCCTATGGTGGCTCGCTCGAACTCGATCCCGAGGCGGCGAGGGGGGCTCGCTTCGTTATTGACCTGCCGGCTAGTTCAGCCGGCACTCAAGCACCAGCACCGTGATGTTGTCGGTGCCACCGGCCTGGTTCGCCGCCTCAACCAGCTTGTGGGCGGCATCGTCCAGGTCAGAGCCCACCTTGAGCAGGTCGCGGAGAGTCGGGGGTTCCACCATGCCCGACAGCCCGTCAGAGCAGAGCAGAAAAATGTCGCCGTCCTTGACGTCGGCGGCCGTGATGTCGACCTGGACCGTATCTTTCATGCCGAGGGCACGCGTGATCACGTTTCGGTGTGGGAACTTCTTCTGCTCGTCCTCTGACATGCCCGGCCGAGCCTCTTTGTAGTCTTCGAGCAGCGAGTGGTCGCGCGTCAGTTGCTCGACGACGCCGTCGCGGACGCGATAACAGCGCGAATCCCCGACGTGAGCAATGTAGAACTTGTCCTCGAATATCTGACCGATAACCACGGTCGTGCCCATGCCGGTCATCCGCACGTCATGGGTGGCGGCTTCGTGGATTGTCTTGTTGGCCTGCTTGATGGACACCACCAAGCGGTTCTCCAGGAACGACAGCGCCCGGTCCATCTTGTACGGCCAGGTGGCGTCGTCATCCTTGGAACGAGCGAAGAACTCGCGGATTACGTCCGCGGCCATCTTTGAGGCCACCTCGCCGCTGGCGTGGCCACCCATTCCGTCAGCGACCAAGAAGAGCTGCTCATCCTCGATGAGGCAGAAGTAGTCTTCGTTGTGGGTGCGTTTTAGCCCGGGATCCGTCTTGGCAGCATAGCGGATGTGCATAGTCAGCCCATACAGTTGAGCGTTGTCCGTCGCTCCTGTCAACCTCGGAGCGCGCGATCGGGCGCGGTCGTGTTGCCAGAGCGTTTTCCTTTGTTGACGGTCCGGCGTCCCGTGGATAAGGTACTGAACGAATGTCTATCTCTCCGCGGGGCAAGGGGCGTAGGGCTGCGGCCAAGAAACCTGCAGCCACAAGCTCTCCGCTCGCAAGACCAGCAGCCGACCATTCTCCCGCGCCGGCGACGACCGTCGTGCCGCCTCACATGGCGGCCATCTTGGCCATAGGGGACGAGGTCCTGCGCGGCGAGATCACCAACGCCAACGCGACCTTTCTTGCCGAACGATTGTTCGATGCGGGCCTGGATGTTTGCGAACAGCGGGTCGTGGCTGACGAGGCCGCGGACATGCGGCGTGCTCTGGAAGAATTAGCGCATCGCGCTGCGGTGGTCGTGGTAACCGGAGGGCTCGGTCCAACCGAGGATGACCGCACTGTGGATGTGGCAGCCGAACTGCTGGGGGTCGAGGCGGAGCCACACAGTGCTTCGCTGGAGGCGATGAAGAAGCGCTTTGCCGCGCACGGATTCGAGCTGACGCCCAACAACTTGCGCCAGGTGCGCGTGCCCCAGGGCGCCGAAGCGCTGCCCAACGGCGCCGGCATCGCGCCGGGCTTCGTCGTTCACTTCGCGGGCTGCGCGATCTACTTTCTCCCCGGAATCCCGCGCGAGATGGAACGCATCTACCTCGACCATGTGGCGCCCAGACTGCGGGCCCAGATGGCTGCGCAGGGAGTGCCCGTCGCGGCGGTGCGCACCTGGCATGTCTACGGCATGGGTGAGTCGCACATCGACCACCGGCTGGCCAAGCTACTCGAAGACATACCCCATGCGACTCTGCACTTTCGGACCGACGCGCCCGAAAACCATGTCAAGGTTGTCATCCGCGGGTCTGACACAGCCAAGAACCAGGAGCTGTTGGGGCAGGTGGATCGTGACCTGCGCAAACGTATTGGCGCCGGCATCTACGGCACGGACAACGAAACCTTCGCGCTGGTCGTGGGCCAGGCCCTGCGCACAAGCGGCACCACGTTGGCATTGGCCGAGTCGTGCACGGGGGGCGAGGCAGGACAGATGATCACGTCGGAACCCGGCGCGAGCGACTTCTTCCTGGGCGGCGTGGTGGCTTACTCCAACGACGTGAAGATCAATGTCCTGGGCGTGAAGGCCGCAACCATCGCTGAGTCTGGGGCGGTCAGCGAGCCCTGTGCCAAGGAGATGGCCGAAGGGGCGAGGCGTGTCACCGGTGCCACCATCGCGGTTTCCATCACCGGCGTGGCAGGCCCTGCGAAAGAGCGCGACCCATCCCCGTCGGGCGGGAGCGACAAGCCGGTGGGTACGGTGTGTTTTGCCCTCGCCAGCGCCAAGTCCACCAAGGCCGTCAGCAAACTCTTCAGCGGCGACCGCGCGCGCATCCGGCGGGCAGCGGCCTACTTCGCTCTCGATCTTGCGCGCCGACATTCCCAGTGATGCAGGAGACTCGTATGGTGTCCCCCGAAAAGAATGAACACAGCAAGCCGGAATCCGCCAAGCCTGCGCCAGCATCGCGTGAACGGGATCCGGCCCGCGACAAGGCCATCGAGTTGGCCGTGTCCACCATTGAAAAGCAGTTCGGCAAGGGCAGCATCATGCGCCTGGGCGACGAGATCCCCGCACCCGAGGTGCGCGTCGTGCCGACGGGCTCGCTGGGGCTGGACATTGCGCTCGGCGTCGGTGGGTTGCCGCGCGGCCGCGTGGTCGAGATCTACGGTCCCGAGTCATCGGGCAAGACCACGCTGGCCTTGCACGTGGTGGCGCAGGCTCAAAAGCTGGGTGGCATCTGCGCGTTCGTCGATGCAGAACATGCGCTGGATGTCGGCTACGCGCGCAAATTGGGAGTGCGCACCGACGACCTCCTGGTGTCGCAGCCGGATCACGGTGAGCAGGCGCTCGATATCACCGAGATGCTGGTTCGCTCGGGGGCGGTGGACGTGGTGGTGGTGGATTCGGTCGCCGCGCTCACGCCGCGCGCGGAACTGGAAGGTGAGATGGGCGACTCGCACATGGGTCTGCAGGCACGCCTGATGAGCCAGGCCTTGCGCAAGCTGACAGGGACCATCGCCAAATCACACACGCTGGTCATTTTCATCAATCAGATTCGCATGAAAATCGGCGTGATGTTTGGCAACCCCGAGACCACCACGGGCGGAAACGCACTCAAGTTCTACGCCAGCGTACGCCTGGACATCCGGCGCGTCGGTGCGCTGAAGGACGGCGAGAAGGTCGTGGGGAACCGGACGCGGGTGAAAGTAGTCAAGAACAAGATGGCGCCACCGTTTCGCGAGGTCGAGTTCGACATTCTCTACGGTGAAGGCATCAGCCGTGAGGGCGACCTGGTCGACCTGGCCTCCGATTGCGGCGTGGTCGAGAAGTCGGGCGCTTGGTTCGGCTTCGAGGGTGAGCGCATTGGACAGGGCCGGGAAAACGCGCGCCTGTATCTGCGCGAACACGCCGACGTCGCCAAGAAGATCGAGGCCAAGCTGCTCGCGCACCATGGGGTCAAGCGTGAGGTGGGGCCGCCGGCACTGGCCGCCGGGCCGGTCGCGGCTGGCTCTGCCAGCGCAGTGCGTCCTATGGCGCCTCAGCCCAAGACGCAAGTCTCCGACAAGCGTCGGTAGGCAGTCGAAATCGCGCAATAGCCGCAGAAGGTCGTTTACGACCACCACCGATCGCCCAGATTGGTGCACGACTCGATCGTGGAACGGCGTATTCGTCCAAGGAAATTTCGGCGGGAATCTTGTCGCGCCGGGGGCCGGTGCATATTACGATCCGTAAAATGGCTGCCAAGAAGTCTGGCTCCGATGGTCCCATCGATATTCCTGAGACCATCGCGGTGCTCCCGCTGCGCAACTCGGTCTTGTTTCCCGGGTCGATCATCCCCATCGATGTGGGGCGCAAGAAATCGGTAAGACTGGTGGAAGAGGCGATCTCAAAGGAGAGGCCGGTCATAGGCATCGTTACCCAACGTGATGCTCGCACCGAGGACCCAGGCCCGGCTGACCTCTACACGGTAGGCTGCGCGGCCCGCATCCTCAAGGTGATCAAGCTGGCCAAAGACAGCTTTTCGGTCATCCTGCAGGGGATCGCGCGTGTCCGGTTGCTGGAGACAGGGACGCAGGAGCCCTTCATGACGGCCAAGGTGCAGGTGCTGCCTGACCCGCTCGGCTCCAATCTCGAGCTGGACGCGCTGGTGCTGAATCTCAAGGACGTGGTCAAGCGGGTGTTCAAGCTGATGCCGGAGTTGCCCAAAGAGGCTTCTGCCCTGATCGACAGCGTGACCGAGCCCGGGCAGATCGCCGACCTCATCACGTCGAATCTGGACGTTCAGGTCGACGAGAAGCAGGAGATCCTGGAGATCTTTGACCTCAAGGCCAGGCTCCGACGCGTGCTGCAGTTCCTCTCGCGCCAGCACGAGGTGCTCAAGGTCCGCGAGAAGATCAACACACAGGTGCAGGAGGAGATGGGGCGGAACCAGCGGGAGTACGTCTTGCGCCAGCAACTCAAGGCCATCAAGGAGGAGTTGGGCGAGATCGACGAGACAGGCGGGGACTTGGACGACTTCCGAGAAAAGATCGCCGCTGCCAAGATGCCCGGCGAGACTGAGAAGGTGGCGCTCAAGCAGCTGGAACGTCTCAAGGTCATGCAGCCTTCATCGGCCGAGTACACCGTGACGCGTACCTACCTGGAATGGCTGGTCGAGTTGCCGTGGGCGATCGCGACGGAGGACAAGCTGGATATCCCGGCAGCTCGCGAGATCCTCAACGCCGACCACTACGACCTGGAGAAGGTCAAGAAGCGCATCCTCGAGTACTTGGCGGTGCGCAAGCTGAAAACCGACAAGAAGGGACCGATCCTTTGCCTGGTGGGCCCGCCCGGCGTGGGCAAGACATCATTGGGCAAGTCCATCGCCCGCGCTTTGGGTCGCAAGTTTATGCGCGTGTCGCTGGGCGGGGTGCGCGATGAGGCCGAGATCCGCGGCCACCGCCGCACCTACGTCGGCTCGCTGCCGGGCCGAATCGTCCAAGGCATGAAGAAGGCGGGATCGAACAACCCGGTGTTCATGCTCGACGAGATTGACAAGCTGGGGCATGACTTCCGCGGAGATCCAGCGGCGGCCCTGCTGGAGGTGTTGGACCCGGAGCAGAACCATGCCTTCTCGGACCACTACCTGGAGGTACCGTTCGATCTGTCCAAGGTCATGTTCATCGCCACGGCCAACATCCTCGACCCGGTGCCGCCGGCGCTGCGCGATCGCCTCGAGGTGCTCGAGATTCCGGGCTACACCCGCGAAGAGAAGCTGAACATCGCCAAGCAGTTTCTCATCAAGAAGCAGTTGGACGAGCACGGCCTGGGCGGGGAGCGAGTGATCTTCGAGGATGCCGCGGTCGGCGAGGTCATCGACAGCTACACACGCGAGGCGGGGGTGCGCAACCTTGAGCGTGAATTGGCCAACGTCATTCGGGCGGTGGCCGTGCTGGTAGCGGAAGAAAAGGCCACGGAAAAAGAGATCATCACCATGGCCCGCGTCCCCGATTTCTTGGGCCCGCAGAAGTATCTGCCCGAGGTGGCCGAGCGCACGGCTGAGGCGGGGGTCGCCACCGGCCTGGCTTGGACCCCGGTGGGCGGCGATATCCTGTTCATCGAAGCGACCCGTATGAACGGCAAGGGCAATCTGGTGCTGACCGGGCAACTGGGTGACGTGATGAAGGAGTCGGCACAAGCGGCGCTGTCATTTATCCGTGCCCGCGCTCGCTGGCTGGGGCTCGACGAAACCCTCCTCGAGCGCAGCGACTTGCACCTGCACATCCCGGCCGGGGCTATTCCCAAGGACGGCCCGTCCGCAGGTGTGACGATGTTCGTGGCCATGGTTTCGCTGTTGACCGGCAAGCCGGTGCGCAGCGACGTGGCCATGACCGGTGAAATCACGCTGCGTGGGCTGATCCTGCCGGTGGGCGGCATCAAGGAGAAGTTCCTGGCCGCGCACCGGGCCGGCATCAAGCGCGTCGTCATGCCGGAGCGCAACCGCAAGGACATCATCGACATCCCCGAGCAGCCGCGCAAGGAGATCGAAATCATCTTCGTCAAGCGCATGGATGAGCTGCTGCCGCTCGTGCTGACCGAGATGCCCAAGCTGCAGGGCACTATGTCGAGCGCCGTGACCCCGGCACCGTCGACCCCGCCGCCGCCCGTACCGCCTTCTGCCTAGGGTTGTCTTCACAGAGGTCAGGGAGCCGGATCCGATCCTTGACGCGTGAAGGGGCGGTGCTTACTGTACGCGGCGACTGCGAACGGAACCTCTATCCCACGAAAAGGACAAGCAAATGGGCAAGATCATCGGAATCGACCTGGGAACCACGAACTCGGTGGTGGCCATCATGGATGGCAAGGAACCCAAGATCATCGCCAACGAAGAGGGCAGTCGTCTCACCCCGTCCGTGGTCGCGTGGGACGACAAGGGCGAAGTCCTGGTCGGCCAGATCGCGCGCCGTCAGGCCATCACCAATCCCGAGAACACGGTCTTCTCGGCCAAGCGTTTCATGGGCCGGCGCTACGAAGAGGCGGACGAGGACGAACACCGGGTGCCATTCAAGACCGCGCGTGGCGCAAGTGGCGAGGTCGTGTTCGAGATCCGCGGCAAGAAGGTCACGCCACCTGAAGTTTCAGCCAAGGTTCTGCAGAAGCTCAAGAAGGCCGCCGAGGACTACCTGGGTGAGAAGATCGTCGACGCGGTGATCACGGTTCCGGCCTACTTCAACGACTCGCAACGCCAGGCGACCAAGGATGCGGGCCGCATCGCCGGGCTCGAGGTCAAGCGCATCGTCAACGAACCTACCGCTGCGGCGCTGGCCTACGGCCTCGACAAGAAGAAGGACGAGCTCATCGCCGTGTACGACTTTGGCGGCGGGACGTTCGACATTTCCATCCTGGAAGTCGGCGAGAACGTAGTCGAGGTGGTTTCAACCAACGGTGACACGCATCTGGGCGGTGACGACATCGATGTGCGCATCATGGATTGGCTGATCGCCGAGTTCAGGAAAGACCAGGGCATCGACGTGTCCAAGGACAAGATGGTCCTGCAGCGCCTGCGCGAGGCAGCGGAAAAGGCGAAGATCGAGTTGTCCCAGGTTATGGAGACGGAGATTAATCTGCCCTTCCTCACGGCCGATGCCGCCGGCCCCAAGCACCTGCAGATGCGCTTGTCGCGCGCCAAGCTGGAACAGATGATCGAGGATCTCATCCAGCGCACCGTGGAGCCGACCAAGAAGGCGCTGGCCGACGCTGGCAAGAAGATAACGGACATCAACGAGGTGGTGCTGGTGGGCGGCTCCACGCGCATTCCGCGCGTGCAGCAGGTGGTCAAGGATTTCTTCGGCAAGGAACCCCACAAGGGCGTGAATCCCGACGAGGTCGTGGCGCTGGGCGCGGCGGTTCAGGCCGGTGTGCTATCGGGCGAGGTCAAGGACATGCTTCTCCTCGACGTCACGCCCCTGTCGCTGGGCATCGAGACTCTGGGCAGCGTGATGACGGTTCTCATCCCGCGCAACACCACGATTCCCACCAAGAAATCCGAGACGTTCTCCACCGCGGCCGACAACCAGACCTCCGTCGAGGTCAAGGTGTTTCAGGGTGAGCGGCCCATGGCCAACGACAACCGTCTGCTGGGCAAGTTCGGGCTGGAAGGCATCCTGCCCGCGCCTCGTGGCGTTCCGCAGATCGAGGTGACCTTCGACATCGACGCCAACGGCATCGTCAACGTGTCGGCCAAGGACAAGGCGACCAACAAGGCACAGAATATCACCATCACGTCGTCCTCAGGTCTGACCGAGGCCGACATCCAGCGCATGGTCAAGCAGGCGCACGAGCACGAGGCCGAGGACAAGAAGCGGCGTGAGGCCATCGAGGCGCGCAACCGTCTGGAAGGCCTGTCGTTCAGCGTGCAGAAGCACTTCGACGAGAACAAGGACAAGATTCCCTCGTCCGAGCGCCAGGGACTGGAGGACGCGCTCAAAGACGCCAAGACCACGCTTGAGTCGAACCGAGAAGCGAGCGACGCCGAGATTTTCAAAGGCGCCTTCGAGCGCCTGGAGAAGGCGTCGCACAAGATGGCCGAGGCGCTGTACAAGGCCGCCGGCGGCAGCGAGGGCGCGCAGGCCGGGAGCGCGCCTTCGGGCGGTGACGGCAAGGGCACCGGCGGCAAGGATGACGTCATCGACGCCGAGTACACCGAGACTCCGAAGAAGGAGTAGCCTCCTAGTTCCGCAGAAGGTCCGCGACCTCCTTCTGTCATCCCGGAGATAGGCTGAGCCTGTCGACTGTCGAGCGACATCGGGGTATGGTCGGCTATGCATCCGATCCTGCTGCAGCTTCCTGCCAAGGGGCTTTTCGTCGCGGCGCTGGTTTTGGCGGTTGCATCTTTCGTACGCAACCAGGTGCAGCGTCGGCGCGACCCCAAGGTGCCGGCGTCGTCGACCCCGTTGCTCCTGCTGGCGGGGGCGTGGGCGCTCCTGGGACTGCGGGGTGGAACCTGGATTCCCTCAGCCGGCGTGTTCGGCAAGCCGTGGCTGCCGGTGCCCATCTTCTCCTACGGCGTGATGCTAACCACCGGCTTCGTGACGGGGTGGTTTGTGGCCATGCGTCTGGCGCGCAACGACGGTATCGGAAACGAAGATGCTGGCGCCATCTACATGTGGACGGCGGTCTGGTCGATTGTGGGCTCGCGCCTCCTCTACGTCATCACGCAGTTCCAGGAATTTTCCAATCCGGTTGACATCATCATGCTCAACAAGGGCGGCCTGGTCGCGTACGGGGGGATGCTGGGTGGTTTTGCCGCAAGCTGGTATGGCTGCCACCGGCGCAAGATCCCGCTTCTGCGGTGGGCTGATGTTTCCGCGCCGTCGGTGGTACTGGGCACGGCGATCACGCGCGTGGGCTGCCTGCTCTTCGGGTGCGACTACGGCAAGGTGGCGCACGTGCCCTGGGCCATTCGCTTCCCCAAGGATGCGCCGGCCTGGAAGGACCACGTGTACAGCATGCACGCGCTGGCCCCCGATTCGGCGTGGTCGCTTCCCGTCCACCCCACGCAGATCTACGAGACCCTGACCGGTTTGGCGCTGTTTGGCCTGCTCATGTACCTGCGTCGCGTGCGCAGATTCTCCGGCGAGGTGTTCCTCGGCTGGGTGCTGGGCTACGGCATCATGCGCCCTATCATCGAAATCTACCGTGGTGACGATGACCGGGGCAGCGTCGGGGCCCTGTCGACGTCCCAGTTCATCGGACTTGCTTCGGTGGCGGCGGGTCTTGGGCTGCTCGTCTATCTGGTCAAACGCTACCGAGCTGACCCCACTGCCGTGCGTCTGTGGGAGATTCCCCTGGCGCCCCAAGCCAAGGTCGAGCCGGAATCAAACCAACGTGCGCGCAGGCGCCGGAAGGGCCGCTGACCGGCGCGGGGGCGACCGACAGGCTCACGCTGCGGCAGGAATTGGGGTATAAGTGTCGCAAGTCATAGAAGCGAGGGGGCGATCATGAGTCTGAAGCGCAGCCACGCGGCCGGTATCCGCACCAGCTCTAACAGCGGGAGCGACTCGGGCGGCAAGCTCGGCCGGCAGGAGCTCTACGATGAGCTGAAGAAGCTGGCTCAGTCCGGCCAAGTCTTTGCGCCTGTCGACATTGCGTTGGCCATCGGCGCCGGCGAGGCGCTGGTGTCGCGTTCTCTGCTCGGCCTGGCGGCCGAGGGTTACTTGGAAAAGGTCGACACGGGCAAATACCGAGCCACGCCGTTCACGGAGATTCCTCAGGCCGAATTCCTGAAAGCCCTGGCCCGGGCGTCCAAGATCGATTCGACCCGCCAGCGGGACTTGTCCGAGATTGCCCGCTTGAAGCAGAACAACGACGTGATGCGTGCCAAGTTGCTTACGGCCATCGCTGAACGGGATCACTACCAGGCGGCGCTCAAGCAGCATGGCATCGACCCCGGCCCCATGCCAGCGGCCGCGCCGACCACGGCCGCGCCGTCGGCTGCGCAGAACGCGTCTTCCCCCGAGCCGACTGCAGCGGGCTCGTCGACGCCGTCCAGTGACGTCGGCGACGGCGGTTCATGATCCGGCCGGGCAGAGCCGCACTCCGTGAAGAGCCAGTCCCTTCGCTTTCGCATACGAACCGGCAGCCAGCCAGCGGCGGCTGCCTCGGTTGAGCGGGTGGTGGAGGTTGAGTCACGCGAGGGCGCTGTCGTGATTGGCCGCCGACGGGGTCAGGGCATCGAGTTGCCCTTTGCGGCCGTGTCTGACCAGCACGCACGTGTATCTCGGGGAGACCAGGGCTGGCTTCTGGCCGACCTGGGCAGTGCCAACGGCACGTTCCTCAATGGCCATCGGCTGACGCCGTTTGTGCCGCAGGCATTGTCGGTGGGCGACATCCTACGCCTGGCGAGCGTCGAGCTGGTCTTCGAGGGCGAGACCCGGCCCACCCAGGGTGCCGAGGGGCGGGGGCGTGAGCCCGAATCGACAGCCACTCTGGCGCGTCGTCTGGTGAGCGATCTATTCGGGACGAGCCGGCCGGCGGAAGTGGTCCGTCTCTTGGTGATGGACGGTCCTGCCCAGGGGCGCGAGTTGCGCTTGGACGTCGTGGGCTGTCGTTTCCGGGTCGGACGGGGGACCGACTGCAACCTGGTCGTGCCGGACGACGACATTTCGCGCGAGCACGCGGAGTTCGAACGTCGTTGGGACGGCGTGTTTGTGCGCGACCTCCACTCCAAGAACGGCGTTTTGCTCGGGGGCGAGCGCCTGGCGGGCGAACACCGCCTGTCTGACGGCGATGTGCTGTGCCTGGGCCAGACCAGCTTCCGGCTGGAAGATCCCGAGGATCGCTATCTGCGGCAGATGGAAGAAGTCCAGGCGCAGGCTGTGCAGACGGCCAAGGCCGGCGCCGGGGCAGAGTCTGCAGTATCCGGCGACTCAGATGGCCAAGCGGGAACGGCGGTGGTCCCGGACACTCGCACGTCGTCCAGTCGCGTGACGAGCTCGGGTTCCCCTGTGAAGGTCTTGGAAAGAAGTTCGCCCGTCCGGCCCACCTCGACTGAGGCGGCTCTGCCGAGCTCAGTTTCATCGCGGCAGGCCGGGCGCGTCGGCCGTGGGCGGCGACCGCCGCGGCCTGCCCCGCTGGCCTTGACGGTCATCGCGGCCCTGGTTCTGGTCGCGGCGATCGCACTCGCGTTTGTCCTGGGTCTGTGATCGGCCGGTCCGCGCTACCGGCGCTGGCGTGCCTTCTTGCGCGCCTTGCGCGCCTGTTTGCGTTTGCGCTTATCCTTGGACCGGTCTTGGTTGCGCTGGGGTGCCTGGAAGTGGCCACGCTCAGGCGATGGCGTGCTCATCATGGAGGCCAGCTGGTCCATGTCCACACCGCCCAGCAGCTTCTTCGCCTGGGCGATGCCCTTGAATCCCGGGATCTTGCCCAGCAGCCCCGTGGAGGCACCCAGCTGCATCATGAGCTGCCTCATCATGGCGAAACGGTTGAGGAGGTCCGCGACCTCGGATTCCTTGCGCCCGCAGCCGCGGCCAACGCGGGCCAAGCGGCCCATGTCGTAGAAGGCGCTGCGTTTCTTCTTGCGCTTGCCGCCCTCGATGACCTCTTCCCAGCTCGTCACGATGAAACGTTCGGGGTGGCGGCGTTCGTCGTCGGTCATCGACGAGATCATCGAGCCAATGCGCACCAGCTCGCGATCGTCCACCTGGAGGTTGGCGTCGGCCACGCCGGGGATTTTGTCCACCAGCTCGCCCAGTGGTCCCATCTTCTTAAGCACCGAGATCTGTTCGAGGAAGTCGTTCATGTCGAACTTCCCCTTGAGCATGCGCAGGGCGTCCTGCTCGGCTTTCTCCTCGTCCACCACCTCCTCGAACTGGGTGATAAGTCCCACCACATCGCCGCGACCCAGGATCCGGCTGGCCATACCATCGGGCCGGAACTCTTCTAGGCGGTCGAGCGACTCGCCCATGCCCACGTACTTGACCGCCTTGCCGGTCACCGCCTTGACTGACAGGGCGGCGCCGCCGCGTGCGTCGCCGTCCAGCTTGGTCAGGATCACGCCGTCGTAGGCCAGCCAGTCGTGGAAGGTCTTGGCGGTGGCCACCGCGTCTTGGCCGATCATGGCGTCGACCACGAAGAAGACGTTGGCGGGGTTGCAACGCCGCTTGATTTCCCTGAGCTCGTTCATCAGTGGCTCGTCGATGGCGAGCCGACCGGCGGTGTCGAAGATGAGGGTGTCGCGGCCCGATTCGGCGGCAACTCTCTGGGCCTTCTCGCAGATGAGCGGTGGGGAGCCCCCGGGTTCCGAGTAGACCGGCATGTGTAGTTGCTCACCCAGGATGCGGAGCTGGTCGATGGCAGCGGGGCGGTACACGTCCGCGGCGACGAGCAAGGGCCGGCGGCCGCGCTTCTCCAACAAACGAGCCAGCTTACCGACGGTCGTGGTCTTGCCGCTTCCCTGCAGGCCTACCACCATGATGCCGGTGGGACCCTTCTTCGCGAACCGGATGCTCGAGTCGACCGGCCCCATCAGCTCGACCAGTTCGTCGTGGCAGAGCTTGACGAAGTGATCCTCCGGGGTGACGCGACGCACTTTTTCTTTGCTGCTCGCCCTCACCTTGACGATCACGCCAAGCGCCTTCTCCCTGACCCGCTTGCAGAAGTCCTGCACCACCTCGAACCCGACGTCGGCCTCGAGCAGGGAGGTGCGCACGTCCGCCAACGCAGCATCGATCGTGCTCTCGTCAAGCTCCACCAGACCCTGGAATTTTTGTTTGGCGGCCCGAAATCCTTGCGTGAGTGTCTCGAACATAGGGCCCGCAATCTAGCACAGCGAAGCCACCTTCAAGCCACGGAGGTGACGACGGCCGACGATCCGGCCTGCTGGCTGCGTCGGGCCTGCGCTTCCGGTCCTCAAGTACATCAGTACATTCCGGTCCGGCGACGCGCGCGGCGCAGCCGCGGGGCGGGCAGGGCGGGCAGTCCGTCGCTAGTCGGCCCTCCTTGCCAGCAGCCCGGCTTGTCGGCCGGATTCTAAGGGACTTCGTGATCTGGGGTTATCCGAAGCCGGGTGAGGGTCTGACTCGTGGTTCTTGAAACGGGGAGCCGTGATATCTCCTATACCCCGTTCACGAAGGTCACTTGGTGGCAAAGCGCCGTCTGCCGGTGCTTTGCCACCACTGCAGCCAACGCCGGCGGGCCTCCTCGCGGTCGCGTTCGGGGAGATCATAGTGGTAGCCGAAATACTCGCCAGTGATCTCCTGCAGTTCTTGCGAGGCTGCCAGGCGCAGCTCGGGATCGCGGTGAGCCAGCGCTTGCAGCAACCATTCCAGACGCGGCCGGTGCCGCATCTTCTCCCACCAATCCAGCCAGCGTCGCCGCTTGGGGCCGAGGTCGTCACCAGCCAGGGACAGCAAGGTCGAACGCGCGGTCAGAGCGACCTGTTCGTCCTCGCCCTCCAGGCGGCCGATGATGGCCGGCATAGCGGATGGGTCGCGCAGCTCGGCCAGGGCGACCAAGGCGGCAGTAGCGATGGCTGGGTCAGCGCTGGACAGCCTGGCTTGGAGCGAGCGCGAATAGGCCGCAACCCGCGGGTCGTGCAGGATCCGGCGGAGTGCGCGCCAAGCCGAACGGCGTGCGCCTTCGTCGCCCAGCCGTGCGGTTTCTATCAGGGTCTCGACCTCGTCGATGGTCGGGGATGGGGACGCGGCTCGGGCGGGTGCGACCGCAGGAGAAGGCCGGGCGAGAGCCAACCAGCGCCGGGCCGGAGTCGCGCCCATGAGTTTGGCCAGAAGGGACACGAATCGGGGCGGCACCGGGATGCCATAGACCACCCCCAGAAGGCCGCGAAAGCGAGCCTCGGTCACCAGGTAGGGTTCTACCAATAGGTGGCGCTCGCCAGCCCACGCCACCAGGGCATCGTGGTCGGCCTCAGGGTGAACGGCTAGTTCCAAAGCGTCTTCGCGCAGGCCAATGGGAACCGTACCTAGGCGGGCCGCCGCGCCCGCATCGAGCCACGGGCCAGCCTGCTGATCAGGCCTCGCCAGACGCTCGAAGGGCGCCGCAGGGATCCCCGTGAAGTTGGCCAGGTGTGTGACCAGGGTCTTCTCATCAACCAGACCCATCTCTAGCAGCGCAGTATCGAGGTTGCCCCCATAGAGCTGGCGGCGTCGTTCGGCTTGCACTGCGATCTCTTGCGACAGGACAGAAGCTTGCACCAGGGCCGACGCAAGAGACGAGGTGGTCATGGGATCGAGGCAGAGGCGTGGGCCGCCGGCGGCTCTTCCATCACCTGTCCTCGACGATCACGTAGGTCCCAGATAGGTGATCGTGCAGAGAGCGACGCTCGCGGTCGAACAAGCACCACAGCCAGCCTAGCCCGACGGGCAGAAGGCTCAGCAGCAGGGCAGCAAAACGCACGCAACCCAGCAGGGGCCCAGGAGCGCTGCCGCGCGATGAGATCACGCGCAGGTGGAGGAGGCGCTTGCCTGCCGTCTGACCCAGGATGCCGTCCAGATAGATCTCGTAGAGCGCGCTGAGGGCGGCCAGCAACCCAAGCGCGCCCAGGGCCATAGGATTGCGGTCGAGCAAGCCAGCCAGCACGAAGTCCGGGCCCAGTTCCTTGGAACCGGGCAACGATACGCCCAGCGCGAGAGCCGCGATCAGAATGGCGCCAAGAGCGACCGCGTTGACCAGCAGGGCATCGATGATGGCCGCGAGCAGGCGCCGAACCACGCCCGCCACGCGCACGCGAAGCACCCGCTGGCCGCGCGCCATCGCCGGAGGCGTGGCCGCCGACTCCGGCGGAAGAGGACGGTGTTCTTCTCTGGAATTGGTCGGCAGCAAAGGCGCCGACTCCTCAAGAGTCGCCATGGCGTTGCATACGGCCGCGTAGGTGGTCACCAAGCCATTGTGTGAACAGCCGCGGCGCCTTGCAAGTTTCCTAGTCCAGTCCGCCAAGGGCAGCTTGCGTTAGAGCAACTGCGACCAAAGCGGCGGTGTCCACCCGCAGGATGCGTGGACCGAGACCCACCGCGCGGAAACCCTGCACGCGGGCGGACTCGACTTCTGCTGGGGAAAGACCTCCCTCGGGTCCAACCAGCAGAGTCACTGGCGCGGGCGGAACCTCGGCAAGGACCTGACGCAAGGGCAGGGCACGCTCCTCTTCCCAGAGCGCCAAGCGCGTTCCGCCGGACGCCGCAGCACCAGCCAGCGCCACATCGAGAGCAGCCGCGTCTGCAACGTCAGGTACGTCTGCGCGTCCCGACTGGCGGGCTGCTTCTTGTGCGATAGTCCGCCAGCGGCGGGCCTTGCCTGGCGATGGCTTCACCATGCCACGGGCGCTTAGCACCGGGACGATACGTGTGACGCCTAGCTCGGTCGTCTTCTGCACGATGAAATCCATGCGGTCGCCGCGTGGCACCGATTGCAGCAGGGTGATGGTCACCAGCGGCAAAGGCACGCGATGGCGCTGCCCGAGGGCCAATTCGACACCGGCCCCACGCGCACGCAGAATGCGTCCTTCGATTTCTGTGCCACAGCCGTCGAAGACCCGAACCTGGGCTCCGGACTGCAGCCGCAGGACCTTGACCAGGTGCCTTGATGTGGCCCGGTCGAGGGTCACCCGTTCGCTGTCGAGAAGCTGCGCCGGAATGAACACGCGTGGCATAGACCGATGATTTCACCACAGAGCCCGCAGTCGGCACAGAGCGAAGACGATTCCGTCGAGTGAAGATGACGCCGATCAGGGAATCCAGCACAAGCGGAGGGCGCTCCATTCTCCCTCATCGGCCCGCGCATCCAAGGCGAAGCCGGCATTGCGAAAGACCGCGAGCAGTGGCTCCGCCTGGTCCTGCAGCAAGCCCGACAGGATGAGCAGGCCATTTTCGGCCAGCCGGCCCGGGAGCTCGGGGGCTAGCTCGGTCAGGACGTCGGCCTGGATGTTGGCCATGACCAGGTCGAATTGGCCCCCGACCCGAGAGAGCGTGTCGGCGTGAACCTCGAAGCTGACAACATGGTTGCGCTCCAGGTTCTCCCTCGCGCAGATGGTCGCCTGGGGATCGTTGTCCACGGCGAGACCGGATGCCAGCGGCCACAGGCGCGCAGCCACGATGGAGAGAATTCCGGATCCGCATCCGAGATCGAGGACATGGTTCAGACTGGGACGCTCTTCGCGCAGCTCTTCTGCCAACCCGATCACCAGCCGAGTCGACGGGTGTGCCCCGGTACCGAAGGCCATCCCAGGATCGAGATCGATGACGAATTCACCCGTGGGAACCTCAGTCGGATCCCAGCTCGGCCGTACGGTGAAGCGTCGGCCGACACGTGTGGCGCGGAAGAACTGCTTCCAGACATCCCGCCACTCATCTTCGTGCGCCTCGCGCTGACGAATGGTCACTGGATCGACGGGGATTCCGGCCGTACGCGCAGCGGCCATGGTTTCGCCCACAGCGTCGAGCAGCGATTGGGTTCGGTCGGGTTGACACAAAGCCACCAAACAGGCGCGGCCTGCCGCCACCGACAGCAAGGTTTCAGCATCACGCATCTCGACGCCCCCAGTTAGGGGCGCCACAGCAGCAGCCACGAGTTCAGCCGCCTCGGCTTGGGTCTCGATTTGGACCTCGATCCATTTGCGCATGGTTGGACCACCGCCGACGCCCGACGCGGGTCCGCCCGCACGGGAATACTAGGAAGACAGGCCGCCGGGCGAAGCTGCTAGCGCACGACGCGCCGCTTGGCTTCGCGTCGACGCCGCTTGCGCGCCTCGCGGATCTTCCGCTTGCGCTTCACTGAAGGCTTTTCGTGGTAGCGACGGCGCTTGATCTCCTGGAGGATGCCTTCTTTCGACATCTTCTGTTTCAGGATCTTCATCGCCTTTTCGATGGAATCCCGAACTTCGACTTCCAACGGGCGTCCGAGCAGTGTCTCCAAGCAGTTCCTCCAGGGTCCGATTTCAGAGGGGAGTGGAGATTAAGCACTGTGTGAGGCTGCGGTCAAGGACACGTGTGAGGCCAACACGTTGCATCGACACATTTGTATTGGGCATGACGAAAAATTCTCTTTACACTGCGCGAAGTGAGTTGTATCAAAAGCACTGCGCGGAGGTTGCGAGAGAGCTTCGTGCCACACGGAACGGGTGACCTGAAAAGCCACAAGGAGACATGCCATGATGGGGGCTAAGGTATTCACGGCAACGAAGGCCAAGGACCGAGATGAGCTGGGAGAAGTGCTCACTCGGTGGATCCACGACAATCCCAAGGCGCGGATCATTGACAAGGTCGTGACGCAAAGCTCAGACCGCGAGTTTCACTGCCTGAGCATCACGATCTTTTACGAGATGCAGCAGTAGGGCGCGTCGCTCGTGCTAGGCCTGCCGGCCAAGTCTTCTCGCTGTGCGTTAAGATCGGATAGGAACCCTGGAACGGTTTGTTTTGCCCTTCGGCCTGTCACCGCTGACCCTTCCCCGTTCGCTTCTCTCGGCCTCGCCAAGACCTTCGGGTTCCCCACGCGGTAGTAACGGGTGCTCGTGTTCGTGCAATAATCCGCGCAATGCGTATTGGTTTTCTCGTCAGGCGCGGCAACCCCGAAGGGCTTGCTCTAGCCACCTCGCTGGCGGACGGCCTGCGCGGCCGTGGGATCGACGCCGTTTTCGTTGACGACTACGGCGAAGGGCCTCCGCCGAACTTCCCGAGCGGGCCTGGCGCTGAGGTGGCCAGGGACGCGAACATCTTGGTTGCGCTTGGTGGCGACGGAACATTTCTGCACGGCGCGGACCTGGTTGGGGATCACGATGTCCCTTTGCTTGGGCTGAATCTGGGCAGCCTGGGGTTTCTCACGCCCTACGCCACGTCCGAAGCCGGTGCTGCGCTTCTTGATGCGGTGCAAGGCCGCCTGGCTATCGAAGATAGGATGAGGCTGTGCGTGACCCTGCGAAACGGCGGCGGAGGGGCCGAGAGCCACAGCGCGCTCAACGAAGCGGTCATCACGCAGCGAAATCTTGCTCGTTTGATGGACCTGGCCGCGTCTCTCGACGGAGAAACCATCGCGACCTACAAAGCCGACGGGCTCATTCTCTCCACGCCCACGGGGTCCACCGCCTACAACCTCTCAGCCGGGGGGCCCATCCTGACGCCCGATCTCGAGGCCATTGTCTTGACTCCGATCTGTCCTCACACCTTGACCAACCGGCCCCTGGTGGTTCGTGCTGACAGGGCGCTCTTGGTCACCAACGTGTCGTTGGACCACGCCATACTGACAGTGGACGGCCTTTGGACCCGAGAGGTCGAGCCTGGGGACGCGGTCGAGGTGCGCAAGGCGGCACGGCCTTTGCGCGTGTTCCGGCCGCGCAGCTCATTCTTCGGCATTTTGCGCCAGAAGCTGTCTTGGGGAGAACGCAAAGCGTGAGGCGCGCAACCGCAGAGGTCCAGTTGCCGAAACTCTAGTCATGCTGAATCTTCTGCGTGTATCCGGCTTCGCCCTCATCGAGGAGGTCGAGGTTCCTCTGGGACCGGGCTTGACCGTCATCACCGGAGAAACCGGGGCTGGGAAGAGTATCTTGGTCGAGGCGCTGGGCCTCCTGCGCGGGGGCCGCGCCAGTGCCGAGATGATTCGTGGGGGTTGCGAGGAGGCGCAGGTAGAGGCCGTGTTCGACATCCCGGCTGGATGGGAGATACGCGAGCGGTTGCTGGCCGAGGGTAGGTCTGTGGAGGACGGGCTGGTGGTCCGGCGCGCGGTTGCACGGTCTGGCAGGGGCCGCATCCACCTGGGCGGCAGTCTGGCCAGCGCCGCTGATCTGGCATCCAGCGTGGGCAAGCTCGTCGACATCACCTCGCAGCACGACCAGCACCTGCTCACCGATGCCGAGAGCCAGCTCGCAATCCTGGACGCGTTTGCGGGGAATGGCGAAGCGTTGGCCGAGGTGCGCGGGGCGCACCAGGCCCTCCAAGAAGCGCGCGTCGAGCTCGACAGGTTCGACGCAGATGCGCGGGCGCGCGCCGAGCGCGAGGATCTTCTGCGTTTCCAACTCTCCGAGCTCGAACAGGCTGAAATGCAGGCCGGCGAGGATGAGGCCTTGCGGGCCGAGCGCGAGCGCACCAAGGGCGCGGAGAAATTTCTGGCTGCTTGCACCCGCGGTGAGGAAGTCCTCTACTCCTCGGACGACGCTGTCGTGGGCCGGATTGCAGGCGTGGCGCGCGAGATCGCAGCCTTGGCGCAGCTCGATCCGGCGCTTCTGCCCGTGGTGGAGGTCCTTCGTTCGGCCCAGGCGCAGCTGGAGGATTCGGCCGGCGAGCTGGGGCGCTATGCCAGCGGCATCCGGTTCGACCCAGAACGGTTGACCGAGATCGAGGAGCGTCTCTTTCTCATCGGTCGCCTGATCCGCAAGCATGGTGGCTCAGTCGCGGCGGCTATCGAGCGGCGTGAGGCGATCAGCCGGGAGCTGGCTGCGCTTGGTTCTTTCGAGGAAGGGCTGGCAGCGCGCAAGGACGTGGTGGAGGCTGCGATGCAGCGTATGACCGCCCTGTGCGAACGGATCTCGGAGCAGCGGCGCAAAGCCGCGCGTGTCCTCGGCCGGCGGATGGACGAGACGCTGCGCGACTTGGGCTTGGTCGGGGCGCGGGTGCCCATTGCAGTCGAGGATCGGGACGAGCCTGGTCCGCGTGGCAAAGACCGGGTGCGGTTTCTCTTTGCGCCCAACCGGGGCGAGGAGCCTCGGCCGCTCGACCGTATTGCCTCAGGTGGCGAGCTGTCGCGCGTGATGTTGGCAGTCAAACAAGCCCTGGCCAAAGACGATGAAGCGCTCACCTACGTCTTTGACGAGGTCGATTCAGGCGTAGGCGGCGGCACGGCAGAGGTGATCGGCCGCAAGCTCAAGTCCACCGCGGCCCATCGCCAAGTGTTGGTCGTGACCCATCTACCGCAGATTGCTGCCTTCGCCGATCACCACATCAAGGTGACCAAGGAAACCAGCAAGGGGCGCACCACGATCCGCGTGATAGTCCTGACCGGCGCCGAGCGCGGCGTCGAGATCGCCCGCATGTTGGGCGGCGCTAGCCCCTCCCCCGAGGCCACCGCCCACGCCGACGAGATGCTGAGGCGCGCCAGGAGTTAGCTATTTCACACATCGCAGCCTGACGGCCGCAACCAAAGGGATCACTCCGGCCACGGCCACGGCCTCGACCACGACCACGGCTTCTTGCAGCCATCGTGGCGCTGTCGAGAATCTTCGCGGCCTGCGAAGAAACTCAACGTTAGCAGTGTCTGGAATAGCTGATTAGCCTCCGATCACGATGAAGTTGA